>Ga0214927_100065_pt1 | contig 84508 bp, 64 predicted proteins | sample Stichaenrichm16X_FD_168612 | JGI IMG/M metagenome (GOLD analysis project Ga0214927, IMG submission 168612) | Xylose enriched microbial communities from anaerobic bioreactor in Madison, Wisconsin, United States - 16X | ecosystem: Engineered > Bioreactor > Anaerobic > Unclassified | place: USA... | reverse complement strand
CTGCCGGAGGGGGGTCCGGAAGGCGATGGCGCCCTGATTCCGGGCCCTGGCCCCGCCCATCCCATCGGAAAACCATCACCCGAAAGGCCTTGGGGCGGGATGGGCCCATTAATCATCGTTTCCCTAGAGACACCGCGAAGGGCGGCAGGGACGCTTCCCCTGCCGCCCTTCTTCATGGCCTGCCTCCGTATAGAAGAAGGGTGCCCGGATGAACCGGACACCCTTCTGTGCGCTCTGGAATGGAGGCTACTCGTCCTCTTCGAGCTGCTCTGCGACCTCGTCGGAGACAGACATCGTCGAGTAGACGTTCTGGACGTCGTCGAGCTCCTCGAGGCGGTCGATCAGACGCTGGACCTTGCGGGCGTCAGCGAGACCAAGCTCGACCGGCGTGTTCGGGACCATCGTGAGCTCGGAACCCTTGACCTCGATGCCCTGATCCTCGAGACCCTTCTCGACGTCCTGCATCTTGTCATACGCGGTGTAGACGATCCACTCGTCGCCTGCGTCCTCGTAATCCTCGCCGCCGGCCTCGGCCACGGCCATCATGAACTCGTCCTCGTCGACAGCGTTCTCCTTGTCAGGAACCTTCTTCTCGTCGGAGACGATGACCTTCTCCACGGCGATGGAGCCCTTGCGGGTGAACTGGAAGGCGACGGAACCGGTCGTGCCGAGGTTGCCGCCTGCGTGCGTGAAGACGGAGCGGACATCAGCAGCGGTGCGGTTCAGGTTGTCGGTCAGGCACTCGACGTAGACGGCAACGCCTGCAGGGCCGTAGCCTTCGTACGTGACCTCCTTGTACACGACAGCCTCGGCGCCAGAGCCGAAGGCCTTGTCGATGGCAGCCTGAATCTTCGCGTTCGGCATGGAAACCATACGGGCACGGGCGATTGCTGCAGCAAGGGAAGCGTTGTTTGCGGGGTTCGGGTCTCCGCCGGTACGGGCTGCGACGGTGATGTTGCGGGAATGCTTGGAGAAGAGCGCAGAACGCTTTGCGTCGATTGCGGCCTTCTTGTGCTTCGTGGTAGCCCACTTAGAGTGTCCGGACATGCACATCTCCTTCTAGATTGGCAAAACATACAGATAATACAAAAGCAGGGATGACTTTGCAAATAGAAGATGCCAAAGTGTGGCACCTCTGCGAAGGTCCCCGGAAGCCATGGTGGTACGTACAATCTGCGTTTGTGCGGCCATCAATCATAGCGCGCCAGAGCACGTCTGAGCGATCTGCCCCAAGGAATCCAGACAAGCAGCAGGAATCCAGCGGTAGAAAGCCCATGCACGAGGTCGAGCGGCAGCCCTGCGAGGAAGGCGGCAATGACAGCCTCGGGCACGAGCGGACGCACATAGCCCAGGACATACCAGCCATTGAGGATAGCCCCATAGAGAAGGCCTGAGAGCACGCCTGAGACGGCGAGCTGCCACTTGCTATGCAAGAGCCCATGACGTGCCAGAACGCCTCCGAGATAGCCTACAAGCCCCCAGGCATACATCTGGAGCGGTGTCCAGGCGCCCTGCCCGAAAAAGAAGTTCGAGAGGAGCGCTGCGAAGGCGCCGACGGCAAAGCCGCTCTCCGGCCCCAGAAGCGCCCCTGAAAGTATTGCGATGGCAGAGACCGGCTTCACATCAGGCACAGCCGCAAAGAGGATCCTGCCCGCTGCCGCCAGAGCAGAAAGGCAGGCTACAGGCATCATCTGCCGGAGCGCCGGCTTTCCTGCCTCGATGCGGGCAAGCATGAAGAGGATGGCAACGGCTGCCGCAAGGAGCGCAAGCCCGCCCGATATGGCAGAGCCCGTCCAGGCAGACCAGAGCATGAGGAGAGGGACAAGGGCCAGGACCAGAGGCTCCGAGGCCTTGAGGATGCGCTGCCACATCATCTGCGCCCCCAGAGCCAGCTTCTGGAAAGGAAGCTCTCTGCATCTGTGCTCACTGCCGCTCCCCCATCGAAGATGAGCGTGACCGTATTGGCTAGCGCTCGCACAAGCTCGGTATCGTGCGTCGCGCAGACGATGGTCGTGCCTGCCTCCTGCACCTTCTGGAGCGCCGCAGCCAGCCTTCTCTTCGAGCTCCGGTCAAGTCCCGTCGTCGGCTCATCCAGAAGCAGGATCTCCGGCTTCGTAAGCAGCAGCTTCGCAATCGCCAGGAGCTCTTCCTGCCCGCCCGAGACGTCGTAGGGGTGCCGTGCGAGGAATGCCTCGTCCTGAGGAAGGCCCAGGGCCTCGAGCACCTCCAGAGCCTCTTTTCTGCCATAGCCGACAGAAGGTCCCCATTCCAGAAGCTCCTCTGAGATGGACGGCTTCTCGAAGAGCGCACGCGGGTTCTGCGGCAGGAATGCCTGCATCTTCGCATGGGCGTTTCTCGCCTTTCCATGCTGCACCGAAGCGATGCCTGCAAGGACAGCAAGCGCCGTCGACTTGCCCGATCCATTGCCGCCCAGAAGCACGCTGAAGCTTCCCTCCGGCACCGCAAACGAGAGGTCGCGAAGCACCCAGGGGGCACGCGCAGCATAGCGCTGGTAGACGCGCTCAAGCTCTGCTGCCACACCAGCTGCAGCAGGATGCACGGCCGCCATGCCAGAAAGCGCTGAGGGTGCCTCTGCAAGGGCTCTGGCCTCTGACTCTGCAAGCATGCCTCCTGCGGAAAGCGTGAAGGCCCTGTCTGCATAGGGGGCGAGCATGGCCGGGTCGTGCGTCGCGACGATGACAGTGATGCCGAGCTCCTGGTTCATGCGCCAGAGCAGCCCCAGGAAGGTCTTTGCGGCAAGCGGATCGAGCATGGAGGTCGGCTCGTCCAGGAGGAGAAGACGTGGCCTCATGACCATGAGCGATGCCAGGGCAAGAATCTGCTTCTGGCCGCCCGAAAGCTCTGAAGTGCGCTTCCGGAACCAGGAGTCGATACCGAAGAAATAGCAGGTCTCGGCTATGCGCTGGCACATATCTTCCTGCGTCGAGCCCAGATTCTCGAGGCCGAAGGCAAGCTCGTGCCAGACCGTATCGCAGACGATCTGGCTCTCGGGGTCCTGGAACACGTATCCGATGCCAGAGGCAGACTCGGCAGGAGAGAGTGCATCAATCGGACATCCGAAGAAGGAGATAGTGCCAGAAAACCTGCCGTGAGGTGCCAGCTCTGGCTTCGCGAGACGCAGAAGCGTCGTCTTTCCCGAGCCATTCTGGCCGGAGAGGATCGTGAAGGAGCCTTCCGGCACGGAGAATGTGATGTCGGCAAGGACATCTGGCCCCTGCCGCTCCCCTTCCGGCACTGCATAGGCAAAGCTCACGTGGCTGAACTCCAGAGCGCTTTCTGTCATCTCTCCTCCTTCCGCCAGAGCATCCGCTCATGCACGAGAGATCCTATGGGCAGGGCTGCAAGCATCATATAGGGCACATAGCCCCACCAGAAGACAAGCGTAGGCATTGTGGGATAGAAGTGCCATTGTCCGACCGCCATGCCCGCAGGCACAGCCGAGGCAAGCCCGAGCGCGGCAAGGCCGATAAGCGCCGCGGCATCCCGTGCATGGAATTCGTGCGTCTGGAAGGCTGACCGCTTCTGCTCCCGTGCCCACCCGCGGGCGCGCATCGCATCGGCACGTCCGATCGAGTCCTCGAGCATCCAGGAGAGCAGGATCCCTCCCGCCAGGATATCGGTCCGTTCCTTGGCAGACGAGGGCTGCCTTGCGGCAGTCGTCGCGAGATGGACGTCCTTCACGGCGTGATATCTCCTCATGCTCTGGGGCACGAGCTGGGCAGCGATAGCCAAAGTCGTCGCCGTAGCAGGCGCCTTCGTGCCCATCATCTGCATGATCTCATCCTCGCTCACCATGGAGCTGAGGTTCTCGCACCAGAGCATGACAGAAAGAAGGACTGCGCCCATCATCGCCCCGTAGGCGAGGCTCTCGAGCTTAATCGTGAAGGGGCCGAGCACGCAAAGCGTCGTTGCCCCATACCCGGCAAAGAGAGCATTCACGCAGGCCATGAGAAGGACAAGGCCCAGCTGCCAGCGAAGCTTTGCAAGCGTACGCATCCAGCCACGGAGAATTCCTGAGAGCACGAATGCTGAGACGAGACTCAGGCACGCATAGACCGGCTGCAGGGCAAACATGGCAAAGAGCAGAAGGGCGGTTCCTGCGGCAAGCGCAACGGCTGGATGGAAGGAGGCGAAGGGACGGAGTGTCTCCGAAACGTCCGCCCCTCTCTCCCCGAAATCATCAGTAGGAGACATAGGCCCACGCAATCGTGTCACCAGATGAGAGCACATAGTTCGCAGCGGAACAGGAAGGCTCGACGCCGTTCACGGCATAGACCCAGCCACGCCTGTCGCGCGAGCTCGCCTCGACGCCGCCAATCCCTGTGATATAGATTCCGTACTGCGTGTTCTGCGTGCTTACGCTATACCCTGCAGCCTCAAGCGCATCGAGGACCGATGAGCCTAAGGGCACGCTGGCCGAAGCAGACGTTGAGTTGCCGCCACCGAGCGTGGAATCGACAGAAACCGTGACCGCGATCCGGGACGGTGCAGAAGACGTGCCAGCAGGTGCTGCACCCCCCGATGGAGATGATGGGCTCGTCGGGCCTCCGCCCTGAACCCGATCGGGAGGGTCCGAAGAGCCTCCAGGCGCCCCGGCGCCAGGAGAAGCGCTGCCCTGAGGCGAGGCGGGGCCCGCTGTGCTGTCGGAGCCCTTCTTGGAGGACCCATCGTCTGCAGCTGCCGCGTCACCCGCTGCATCCGTGCTGTCGCCGCCCCCGGATTCCGGCACATCGGCAAGGCCAAGGTCCTGCCAGGTTGCATCGGAGAGCTTGTAGGACGACAGCGCAGAGAGAAGCTCCTTCGTGCTTCGGGCCTCTGGCGAAGGAGACGCCCCTGCGTCGAGCGTGCCTTCGAAGACCTGGACGCCCGCTGTCGTGCTGACGCTCCAGGAGACGGCGGGTGCATCCGCACCTGTTTGGTCTTCTATCCACTGTGCAAGGGCGAGGAGGCGCTTTGCCGCAAGCGGCACAACGTCCTGGGCCACCCCGTCATCCACCACAGATACGAGGATGCTTCCGTCGTTCTGGATCGTGACTGCAGTAGAAGAAGGGTCGAGGCCGACATCCTCTCCCTGCCACACAAGATCCCCGAGCGCCGCCTGGATGCGGGCTTCTGTAAGTGCTGGCTGCTCCTGGACCACGCTTGCGCTATCCGCGATGGACGAGGCCGAGACCAGATTCGGCCCCAGGAGCGCGACAAAGCCGGCAAGGGCTGCTGCCACAAGGACGAGTCCCGCGGCAAGCGGCAGCTTCCAGCCTAAGCGCCTCCTGTCCCCTGCTTTCTGCCCGCCCTCTTCGCCCTCAGGGTCATGGACGATGTATCCTGCCACGCTATCTCTCCTGCTTTCTGCGCCTGAGTGCGAGAAGGATCAGGAAGAGGCCAAGAGCGAGCAGCGCGATGGGCACCGCAATCTTCCATGTGTCCTGCGCAGCACCGGTCATGTCCGCGCTACCGGCTGCGGCCGCGCTGACATCCTCCGGGCTCCCGGAAGAAGAGTCCCTGCTGGCGGACTGCGCCAGGACAGGTGCCGCTTCATCTGTCATAGTGCTCTCGTCAGCTGTCTGGGCTGCAGGCACAGAAGACGGAGCTGCCGGCGTGCGCGCAGGGCGCGTCTTAGGGGCAGCTCCGTCTGCATCCGTTCGCGGAGCGGGCGCCGCTGCATTCTTCGTCCATTTGGCATGAAGCGTCAGCGTCGTGCCGCCTTCGCCTATAAAGGAGGCATCGAAGGACTTCATGCATTCCTTGTCGAGATACCAGCCCGCAAATGTGTAGCCATCGCGTGTCGGTTCATCGAGCGAGCCTGCTGCCGTTCCGGCAGCCACCGTCTTGTGTGCCATGCTGCTTCCGCCCTCGGTATCGAAATAGATGGTCCAGATGGCCACATTCTTGAGCGCGAAGAGATAGCCGGAGTCGTTCGTGTAGAAGATGAGGCCCATCTTCGAGGCAATGGGCGATGCGGTGCAGTAGTTCTGGTACGAGCTTTCCGGCGTGAAGATGGTCTGGGCTTCCGACAGGTTACCATTCCGGTAGCTCGCGAGGAAAAGGCCGCCCGGCGTGCTGTTCGCCGTCACATAGATGGAGAGGCCCGAGCTGCTCTGCGCCACGAGAGGCGTTGCCTGCACGGCACCTGCACCGATCTCGATGGTCTGGGGCACATAGCCCACCTCGCCTACGCGGGCAAGGTCGATGGCAGAAAGGGTGCCAGTATAGGGCCAGCCAGAACCGTTCAGAGAGCCGCCGACGAAGGCGACAGAGCCGGATACGACCGCCGTCGAGGTCGAGCGGTCGGCAAACTTGACGGATGCGGTCTCGGCAATGGTGCCGTTCTGGACGCTCAGAACATGGAGCACGCCATCTGTCGTCACGGCAAGATACTCCGTATCAGACACCTTCGTGATGCTCGCGTGGCTGGCGTTCCCGAGGTTCACAGACGCAATCTCGGATCCATCCGTGCCGCTCAGGAGGTAGGCGTAGCCCTTCTCGTCTGCAATGATGATGTCCTTGCCATGAGAAGCGGCACCTGCCCAGTAGTATTCGTCGTTTTCCGACGTGATCTGCCAGCTCGAGCCGTCCGCGAGGGATGCCGAGACGATGTAGCCCGTGCCATCGAGCGGGTTCATCCAATCGACGACAGAGAACGCGGCAAAGACGCGGCCGTCTGCCACTGTGAGGGACGAGAGCGTCTGCGTCGCGCCGGAAGCCTCGATGCGCGGCGTCTCCCAGACAAGCTTCAAGGAATCGGTGCCTGAAGCATCGTAGAGCGTGTAAGCCATGAGGCGGCCATCATCGACAGGAACGATCAGAAGGCCTTCTGCATAGACCGGACGGCAGAAGAAGCCTGATTTCGTCGAGATCTTCTTCGTTGCCAGGACTTCGCCTGTCGAGGAATCGATGACCTGGAGCGTGCCGGCAGAGACCATATAGAGCTTTCCATCCACGAGCACCGGGTCGGAGGCACCCATGCCGATCTGTACAGGATTCCAGGCAAGGGCCGTGCCTGCAGCCGTGGTCGGCGTCTCAGCCGTGACGGCACCTCCCCGCATGCCCTGATTAAAGCCTGCCCACTCGGCCGTTCCCTCCGTGCGCGTGGCTGAAGCATCAGACACTTCGAGGCTCGGGTCGCTCACGACCTTTGCATCCGCAAGAGACGCACCATATGCAGAGTAGTACCAGACGATCTCGGAACCCTCTGCGAGCGTTACCTGGGACATGCCAAGAGCGGATGGCGTACCATCCACGAAGAGCTGCCAATACTTCTTTGTCGCCTTATCAGAGCCATAGGCTTTTCCATCGATAGGCGACGTGATCGTATCCAGGTAGGCACCCCAGGCAGAGGGCTCGATGTCTGCCGTGAGTGTGCCGGCAAATGCCTGCTGTGTGAGGTCCTGAGCAGTCTTTCCGGACGCTATCTTCACCGTCTTCTCGGCAAGCCAGTCGCTGTCGTTGCCCGCTGCATCGGGGCCGATCACGCGAATCCTGACGGAGATCTCGGCCACATCTGCCCCGGCATCTGCTGCAGGTTCCGTGGTCGTGCCAGAAGCTGCGGCTGAAGCCTGCGTCTTCTGTTCTGAGGAGGCATCGGCATTCTTTCCGGAAGCCGGGCTCTCGTCTGTCGTGACAGACACCTCTGTCGCAGAAGAGGTTCCGTTCTCCTTGCTGTCCCCATCCTTTGCCGAAAGAGAGGAGGCCTGCGACGCCGCAGTGCCCGAGCCGGCCACATAAGCTTCCTGTGCGGGTGCAGCCTGGGCAGTCTCCTGCAGGTTTCCGCCCACCCCGTCCGCAGCGAACGCCGGCTTTGGCAGCTGGCACCAGGCAAGCGAGAGGCTGAGCACGAATGCCAGCACGCGCCGTGCATATCCTGGATTTTCTGGCCGATGCTTCATCAAGCCCCTTCCTTTCCTCCTGGAAGGAAAGAGCCAGATGCCATGATTGCGGCAGGGAGCACCTGCTGCCTTGGCTGTTCCGGCCGGCCTCCCCCTTGCCCAGGATGCTTCGGTCCTTTGGATGGGAGGCAGGTCTCCTGGCTTGGGGGCTGGCAATGCCTTCCTGGACCCCTTCTCAGGCCGAAGCCCAATGGGATATGCGTCCAGGCATTCCCCTATACAGTAGTGGCGGCTGTCCCGGATTCTGACCGGGTTCCCTTTTAATCGCAGCACGCAGGCGCTGCAAACCGCCCCATCCGACAGTGTCTGTATGTACGGCAGCTTCTGCTGCCTTTTCATCTCAGTCTAGCAAGCATCTGCCTGAAAGTGGGTGGAAAAGGCAACACTGCCCGGATGCAGGGCATCCTGCCGTTCCAGCCGTGCCGTCTGCACATAAGGCGGGGGCCATTCCGTCGTTGAGCTGCTAGGCTCAAAGCAAGGCAATGCCGTCTGAGGAGGCACCCCATGCTCTATGTCGGAAACTTCAGCTACAACGACGAGCTCGACGCTGCACACAACTACTGCCTCATGCCCTGCATCGTGAAGGCAGCCGACGCCGATGAAGCGCTCGAGAAGTTCGCGAACCATTTCGAGGACATCCGCCAGAATTCGGACCTGCTCGAAGGAGCGAAGGAGATCTATCTCGACTCCCTCGTCGAGCTCGCCGAGGAGCCGGAAGAGCCGCTCGTGACGCAGTGGCAGAAGATCGTGCCGACGCGTGAAGGGCTCTGCTCGCTCGTGAGCGCAACGCCTCTCGCAGAAGGAGACGAAGCCATCTCCTACGAGATGGAACGCGAGCCTGAGGATGAAGAAGCGCCCGACGATGCAGACGAGGAGGATACGGAGAACACGGCGCTCGAGGATGCACGCGAGATCTTCGGCTTCACGGGCGACGATATCGAGCTCGAAGGCTACGACGAGCAGCCGTTCATCGTCTTCGAATAGAGCCGGATATCATCGATATGAAGAAGGGCCAGGCATCGTGCCTGGCCCTTTCTGCTCACAATCCTATTTCGTGTGCGCGGGAGTGCGCTTCTTGAGATATCCGACCTGCGGCAGCTGGTACTTGTGGGCAAAGGCAAGGATAACGAGGCCGATGATGAAGATCGGAATCGAGAGGCACTGCCCCATCGTGAGCCAGTTCGTGCCGAGGAGGTAGCCGAGCTGTGCATCCGGAAGACGCACGAACTCGATCAGGAAGCGGAAGACGCCGTAAAGCGTGAGGAACGTGCCGATGAACGTGCCCTCGGGGCGGGGCGGCTTCTTCCTCGAGAGCGCAAAGAGGACGAAGAAGATCACAAGTCCTTCGAGGATGGCTTCATAGAGCTGCGACGGGTGCCTGTAGACGTTGCCGCCCGTCTCGAACATGACTCCCCAGGGAAGATCGGTCGGCTTGCCCCAGAGCTCGCCATTCACGAAGTTCGCGCAGCGGCCGAAGAAGAGGCCCAGAGGCGCGCCGCAGACAGCCATGTCTGCAACCGAGAGCGTCGAGATATGGAGATGGCGGCAGACGAGCCAGCCACCGACAATGGCGCCGCAGAGCCCGCCATGGAAGCTCATGCCGCCCTCATTGAAGGCCAGGATCGAGGCAGGATGCGCAAGATAGTAGCCAGCCCCATAGAACAGGATATAGAAGAGGCGGGCACCGATGATGACACCGAAGGCGACGCCGATCACGATCGAGAGCAGGTCGTCTTCCACGATATCGAGCTCCCAGCGCCTGTTCAGGCTCCTGATCACGAGATAGGCGCAGATGAAGCCTGCGAGATACGCGATGCCGTACCACCTGATGGCAATAGGGCCGATCTGGATGGCTATCGGATTCAGATGCTGATAGATCTCATTGAGCCACATGGGCGCTCCTCGGTGCTTTCTGCCTTACAAGAAGCAGCAGCCGAAGGGACGCTCCGGCTGCTGCTCTCACTTCTTCTATCGAAATCCTACATCATCGACTGCACGCGGGTCACGCCCGGGACGTGCTCCTTCAGGATGCGCTCGATGCCCATCGACATGTCGTAGCTCGAGAGCGGGCAGCCTGCGCATGCACCCTGCATCTCGAGGGAGACAACGCCGTCGTCGTCCACATCGACAAGCTCCACGTCGCCGCCATCTGCCTGAAGGCTCTGACGGATCACGTCGATCGTCGCAGCCAGAAGTTCCTTGTCTACAGCCATAATCCTAAGCTTCCTTTCACCGCGGCTCGTCGCCGCTGGGGACCCTCTCCCCTGTCGGTTTTTCGCTGGACTGATAATACCCCTATTGAACTAGCAATTGCACGTCTTCGGAAGAGCGTCACAAAATGCTACCCTTCCGAGGGTATATCAGCCGATTCCGACGAAGAGATGGCCAGACGTCGCACCCTGGAGGCGCGGAGCTGCCTTCCTGCCCTCGCGTCCTGCCGCCACGGCACGCTTCACGCGCTCGACCGCAAACGACACTTCCTGCGGGGTCAGAAGCGTCCCGTCTGCCATGAAGCGGGTGACGCCTGCTGCCATGAGATCGGGAATCTGCGGCGTTGCATCGAGCGGATGCGACGCATAGAGATGGCTTCTGCCCTCGAGGTCCGTGCGCACCGGCAGAAGCGCTCCGTCGATATCGCGCAGCGAGAAGCGGCGCTGGCGGAGCTGGCACTTCGCGCAGTCATGGATGCACTTCCCCGCTGCCTGGAGGATGCAGTGCTCGCTTGTCATTGCCCTCGTCCTGCCATAGACGGAAAGACCCAGAGGGACCGAGGTCGTCTCCGCAAGCGCTACGATCTCTTCGAGCGTGAGCTCAGGCGAGAGCCAGATGCCTTCTGCCCCTGCCTCTTCGAGCGCGACAAGCGCCGACTCGTTGTGGACCGGTATGAGCTGGCGGACCTCAGGAAGAGCCCCGCGCTCATGCGCCAGCACGAGCTCGCTCATGTTGCCGCAGGCGACACGCCTGCCCGGCACGACGAAGGGATCGAGCCTCTCATGGTCGATCTCGCGGCACACCTCATCGAGGAGCGGCACCGTGCTCTCAGGCCAGGTGCCCTGGGAGAGCGCATCAGGCGTTGCATAGACGATGTCGGCGCCGGCAGAAAGTGCAGCCTCCGCTGCCTCAGGCGTCGTCACGAGCGCCGATATTTCAGGCTCTGGCGCCTTCCAGGAAAGCGGGTCCTGGATTCCGGCGGCCTTCCTGACCTCGCGGAGCGTGTCCTTGATCCTCCACGCAGGAGGAACAGGAGCTGTCTTCTCTTCACGCTCGATGTAGGGAGCAAGGATCTTCTCTTCAAGGAGATGGCAGGCGCCCTGCCGTACCGCATGCACGGCAGAGAAGCCCATGCCGCAGTCGTCATCGATCTCGCAGGTCCAGGAGGTGGGCTCGAAAGGCGTCTGCCCCATGCGCAGGACATGCGACTTCAGGTCCTCTTCCGTGACTGCCTTCGTGCGTGCCGGCTCGACCGTGAAGCCTTCAGCGGTGGCAGAGATGCCATCTTCGGTCTCGATCGTGACCGTGAAGGGCTCGCCGATCCTGGCCTTCGCAGAGACGCTCACCGGACGCTTGCGTGCGCATTCGAGGTGTGCTGCCCGCTGGGCCTCTTCCATGGCCTGCTTCGAGCGGATGACACGCACGGCAGAGCCCGTCTCCATGGGGCGGGTCGTCCTGACCGTGATGCGCTCCTGCGCTTCCGCGTCATGCTCGGCCGTCGCTGTCAGGAACTGCGAGGGATCCGTGAGCGGACGGATCTCGAGGAGGTCTCCCTCGAAGACCGGTTCGGCCAGGGCGATCTCGGTCTCCGCCTGGGTGACGTGGCGGTTGCGGCGCCTGCCGCCATTCCCGCCCCCACGGCGCACGAGCGTATCCTCGAGGCGCCTCGACGAGACAACCTCGCCGACAAGCTCGCCGCGGTTGTTCGACCGCTCGTAGCTCATCATCTCGTTGCCGGACTCGCCCCGAAGATAGGCATCGGTAAAGCCCCTGTTGAAGGAGCGCAGGAGCCTCCGCATGCGGGCATGCTCGGTCTCGGCCGAAGGCTTCACGCCGGCATACACATCATCGAGCTCGGCCCTATAGGAAGAGATGACGGAATAGACATAGTCGGGAGCCTTCATGCGGCCCTCGACCTTGAGCGATCCGACTCCTGCCTCCATGAGGAGGGATAGGTCGGAGATCGTGCAGTAGTCCTTCGGGCAGAGCGCGCGGTCGGCACCCTTCATCTGCGAGACCGTGCCATCCTCGTCGACCAGGTCATAGGGCAGGCGGCACGGCTGTGCGCACATGCCGCGGTTGGCAGACCTGCCGCCTGAGAGGCTCGAGAGCATGCAGACGCCCGAGTAGCAGAAGCAGAGCGCGCCATGGCCGAAGGCCTCGATCTCGACGCCCTCGTCTGCGATGCGGGAAAGCTCAGGCAAGGAGAGCTCGCGCGAGATCGTGACGCGGGCAATTCCCAGTTCGCGGATCCAGGCGACCGCACGCGCATCATGGATATTTGCCTGCGTCGAGACATGGACCTCGATCTCAGGCCAGATGCGCCTGACCTCTGCCATGAGGCCCCAATCCTGGATGATGAAGGCATCGGCGCCAAGGCACCAGGCACGCCTGATCACGGAGAGCACCTTCGGCATCTCAGCCGTGCGGATCACGATATTCACGGTCACATAGACGCGGACGCCGGCAAGATGCGCTGCCTTGCAGGCGGCGGCAAAGCTCTCGTCGTCGAAGTTCGTCGCATTGCGGCGGGCATTGAAGTCATTTCCGAAGCCGCAGTAGATGGCATCGGCACCTGCAGCCAGGGCTGCCGCAAACGGCTCGGGGCCGCCTGCGGGAGCCAGAAGCTCGAGGGAGCGCTTGTTGTTCCTGTTCTGCATGTGCCTACGCAAGCCTCGCCCAGCGCTTCTTGCCAGACTGCAGGACGCAGGGCTGAGAGAAGAGCGCAGGATCGACGTTGTAGCTCTTGGGAGCGACGGGCTTGCCGTCGATCTTGACGGAGCCGCCGTCGATGAGGCGACGTGCCTCGCCCGTGGACTTCGCGATGTTCACATCGACGAGGAGCTTTGCAAGATAGACCTTGCCCTCGTCGTTCACGGAAGCCAGGGAAAGCGGGAACTCCGGGATGTCTTCAGGCACCTCATTCCTCTTGAACTGGGCATCGAAGGCGGCCTCTGCCGCCTGGCCTGCGCCCTCGCCGTGATAGAGGTCGCAGATGTTTCTGGCGAGTGCACGCTTCATCTGGTACGGGTCTGCCGTGCCGTCCTTGAAGGCCTCGTCGATCTTGTCGACCTCGGAGACCGGCAGCGTGGAGCAGAGACGGAAGTACATCGGCACAAGCTCGTCCTTGATGGACATGAGCTTGCCGTACATATCGTCTGCCTCGTCCGTGAGGCCCACGTAGTTGCCATAGGACTTCGACATCTTCTTCGTGCCGTCAAGACCCACGAGAAGCGGCATCGTGAGGGCGACCTGCGGCTCCATGCCCATGTCGCGCATGAGGTCACGGCCAGCGAGCAGGTTGAAGATCTGGTCGTTTCCGCCCATCTCGAGGTCCGCCTTCACCATCACGGAATCGTAGGCCTGAAGGACCGGGTAGATGAACTCATGCAGGGCGATGGACTGGCCATTCGTGTAGCGGTTGTGGAAGTCCTCGCGCTCGAGGATGCGGGCGACATTGAACTTGCTCATGAGGCCAAGCATCGTGCCGAGGTTCATCGGCTTGATCCAGTCGCCGTTGTGCACGATCTCCGTCTTGTCGGGGTCCAGGATCTTCATGGCCTGCTCGACGTAGGTCTGGGCATTGGCCTCGACCTGCTCCTCCGTGAGAGGAGGACGGGTGGAGTCGCGGCCGGAGGGGTCGCCGATGAGGGCCGTGCCATTGCCGATGATGAGGGTCACGTGGTGTCCGAGGTCCTGGAACTGGCGCATCTTGCGCAGCGGCACCGCATGTCCGAGGTGCAGGTCCGGGCTCGTCGGGTCGACGCCGAGCTTGATGTTCAGGGGCACACCGCGCTCGAGCTTCTTCTTGAGCTCGTCCATCGGCACGATCTGCATCGTGCCGGACGTGATGACCTTGAGCTGTTCGTCTACAGGCAGCATATGTTCTCCTTCTCGAGGCGCGAGCCGAAAGGCCGCATCGCCGCATTTCAGTCAAATAGTTAGTGTAACGCAGATAGATAGCGAGCGGCACCGCAACCCCCCGCTTCCACACGAGCGAACAGAACATCTTCGAGCAGCCTTTCAGCTGCTTGCGCTATAAATCCCTCATCTTCCAGAAAAGCATTGATTGCATGGAGCGGCTTGCCAAGTCTTTTCGTTCTGGCGGGAGTGGCTCCCCTGACTCTATAATGTTCCGTATCTATGAAAGGGGAAATTCATGGGCATTCGCACCAGACGCGCTCACAAGCATGCCAAGACCCATGCCGTCGCGTTCACGATCGTCGGCGTCTTCGGCTTCATAGCGATGCTTGCGATCGCGCTCACCATGTCGGTGAACTCTCTTGTGGACTCGTGGCTCCAGGACCTGCCGGACTATACGTCGGCAGACGCCTACCTGGCAGCAGAGCCGACGGAGGTCTATGACTCGGATGGCAACGTGATAGCAGAGTTCTATATGCAGAACCGCCGCTCCATCACGATCGACCAGGTGTCCCCGTATGTCCTCAAGGGCACGGTCGACACGGAGGACGTCCGCTTCTACCAGCATAACGGCGTCGACCCGCAGGGCATTGTCCGTGCCATCGTCGTGCAGCTCGGCGGCGGCTCCGAGGGCGCTTCCACGATCACGCAGCAGCTCGTGCGCAACACGGTGCTCTCCGACGAGCAGTTCGACTACACGATCAAGCGCAAGGTCCGCGAGGCCTATATCGCCATCCAGATGGAGAAGATGTACACGAAGGACCAGATCCTCATGATGTACCTCAACACCATCTACTACGGCCATGGCGCATACGGCATCCAGGCTGCCTCGATCACGTACTTCAACAAGAATGCTTCCGACCTGACGCTTGCCGAGGCAGCGACGCTCTCCGGCCTCCCGCAGTCGCCTTCCGCCTACGATCCGTTCACGAACCCCGAAGCAGCGACAGAGCGCAGGAACACCGTTCTCGACCGCATGCTCTCTGCAGGCGACATCACGCAGGAAGAGCATGACGAAGCGGTGGCAGAGCCGCTGACGCTCAACGAGGGCACAAACGTGCTTGATGAGGGCGGCACCTATCCGTACTGGACGGACTACATCAAGTCCATCCTGTCCGAGGACTTCGATACCGACACGATCTTCAAGGGCGGCCTCAAGGTCTATACGACGCTCGACTCCGCGATGCAGGAAGCTGCCCAGACGGCTGTCGCGAACCAGCTCAACTCCATCGGCGACTCCAGCCTCGATTCCGCCATGGTCGCAATCGATCCTTCGACCGGCTACATCAAGGCCATGGTCGGCGGCAGCGACTACGACGAGGACCAGTACAATGTCGCCGCCTACGGCCTCAGGCAGCCAGGCTCCTCGTTCAAGACGTTCACGCTCATCACAGCCCTCGAGCAGGGCATGAGCCCGACCGTCATCCTCAACTGCTCGAGCCCGCTTCAGGCCACATCGACCTGGCGTGTCGAGAACTACAACAACAACAATTACGGCATCATCACGCTTGCCCGCGCTACGGAGCTTTCCTCCAACACCGGCTATGCGCAGGTCGCCCTCGTCGTCGGCGCTGACAACATCGTCTCGACGGCCAAGAAGTTGGGCATCGATGCCGACCTGTCCGCTGTTCCTTCGATTACCCTCGGATCTTCGGGCGTGCCTCCCCTGCAGATGGCAGAGGCCTACGCCACGATCGCTTCCGGCGGCATCCACCGCGATCCTGTCGCAATCACGAAGATCGAGGACAGGAACGGCAATACCGTCTACGAGCATGAGGACTCTGGCGAGCAGGTCGTCGACACGAGCGTGACCTACGCCGCAACGCAGGTCCTCGAGGGCGTCGTGAAGAGCGGCACCGCCGCAAGCTCGCTCTCCAGGATCACGATCAACCAGCCGGTTGCTGGCAAGACCGGTACCTCCGAGAACAACCGCGACCTCTGGATGGTCGGCTTCACGCCGCAGCTCTCCGTCGCTGTCTGGACCGGCTACCGCAACGATAACAACCAGGGCGTCACGGTCCACGGCTCTGCCGGTATCCCAGGCACGACCTCCTGCCCGATCTTCGTGAACTTCCTGAACACCGCGCTTGCAGGCGTGTCGCGCGAGGAATTCCCGGAGGCTGCAGCACCTGCCTACAAGGCGAATTCGAGCTGGACCTTCGTTGGCACCTCTTCGGGCTACAACAGCGGCTCGAGCTCCTCTGCTTCGAGCAGCTCCAGCACGTCCTCGAGCAACTCTTCGAGCTCCACATCGACGAACACGACGGCTACGACGAAGACCGAGACTTCCTCGACGGAGACCTCGTCCACCGAGACGAACAGCTCCGCAGGCTCCGGTACCGGCGGCTCTGGCACGGGTAGCAATGGTGGCAATGGCGGAACGGGCACGGAGTCCGGCACGTCGAACACCGGCACCACAGGCGAGAGCACGAACGGATCCACATCAACGAATGGCTAGACCAGAAAGGCCCGCGCAAGCGGGCCTTTCTCCTATCTCTGCCTCTTTTGAGAAGAAGAGCGGGATGGCAGAAGCCATCCCGCTCTTCCCATATATCTCTGCACTCTTCCCTATTTGTGGGGCGAGCGAAGCTTGTTCAGGATATCTACGAAGCTCTGTGCATCTTCATCTGTCGCAGATATCACGAGCACCGTATCGTTGCCGGCGACCGAGCCAATGGCCTCAGGCAGCTGCGCCGCGTCGATAGCGGCAGCCACACCTGGAGCCGTCCCCGGCTGCGACTTCACGACGACGAGGTTGTGGGCACGCTCGATTTCGGTCACGAACTCTGAGACCATGCGCTGCAGGTGCAGGTCCTCTGCGAGGACATAGATGCCTTCAGGGAGCTTCCTGAGCCCCATATCTGCGATATCTCTTGAAACGGTGGCCTGGGTGCAGGTGAAGCCGGCATTCTGGAGCTCCTGCACGAGAGCACGCTGCGTGCCGATGGACTTGCTGCGAACTATCTCGCGCACAGCATCCTGTCTGTTGCTGCGTCTTTTCACCATGATGCCTCCCACGCTGGCATGTATTCTGCATTTTGCTTACAAGTTATGCAGCGTCGATAACAACTTTCGAAATCATCATACTAGTCTATTGCGCTGCAAGTACCGCAATATCCTCAATGTTCTGAACGGTAGATACGGCTCTACGAATAGACGCTCACAAAAGCGCTGCTGCATATGCATGCAAGGTAGCCTATCATAAGAAACTGTACGAACAGGTGCCGGCTCATGGAGATTCGGGCCGGATACGGATATTGGCATAAAGGATCGAAGCATGTCCTCTACACGAGACAGAGATCGTCGTACGCAGGGATCGAGGCGCCAAGGCCGTCCCTCAGGCCGCAGCGGCTCCCAGCGCGTACAGAGCAGAAGCCTCAATGGAGTCGGCAGCCATGATACCGGCTATACGCTGCATCACCCGAACTATAGCGGGCGGGCTGGCCAGCAGGTCAGGCGTCTGCGCATGCGGGGAAAGAGGAGCCCGCGCTCGCTTGCGCTCCTGATTGTCGTTGCCTGCATCGCGCTCCTTGCAATCTTCGGCATCAGCTCCTGCGTTTCGAGCTGCGTCGCGACACGCGATGCCCAGAAGGAGGAGCAGGAGCCAGCCGAGACGAATCCTGTCGACTCCCGCGTCGCCTACGGGGCAGACGACAAGATTTCGCAGGAGCTCTCGAGCGCCCTCGACAATGCAGACAAGCTGAAGGATATCGCGGCAAACGCGACCGCCTACTCCGATGACCGTATCATCGAGCTTGCGCTGCGCGAACCCACGGCCATCGACTTCGTCCAGCAGCTGCCGACCGCCTCGAAGGAGACGAGCGCCTATACCGGCACGGTCGTGAAGGGCACCTATCCTGAGCTCTATGACTGGGATACGAACTGGGCCTTCATGGACTATGGTTCGCTTCCTCTTGGCCTTACCGGCTCTGGCCCTACGAGCCTGGCAATGGCATACATGGGGCTCACAGGCAAGAACGACAAGTCCCCTGCCGATATGGCACAGCTTGCAATCAATGGCGGCTATGCGACAGGCGCTTCCGGCACCTCCGCAGACTTCTTCACGTCCGCTGCCTCCTCGCTGGGCCTCAAGGTCACGAAGATCGATGCGACCGAGAACGATATCGCCGAGAACCTTACGGCCAGCACGCCTATCCTCGTAGAGCTCCAGGCGGGTACCGTCGGCGACGAGTCCCACTGGGCGCTCCTCGTCTCCTACAACCGCGATACCTCGGTCACGCTCTATGATCCGACCTCGACCTCTGCCTCCGCCCACAGCTGGGATGCCGGCACAATTGCGGACTCCTCGACGACGCTCTATGTATTCGAAGCAGCCGACTCAACAGACAGCTCCACGTCTTCGACGACTACGACGACCACGACTACGTCGAATCAGTAGCAGGCAACAGAGATACCCGCGTACACGGAGGGAGCCATCCGGCTCCCTCCTTTGCTATGTCACGAATTGCTTCTGATGCATAAGAAAGGAGCCGGCCCTGATGTACAGGACCGGCTCCAGCCATGAAGCTTGTCGTGCGGGACTTACTTCAGAATGCTCTCTGCAGCCTCCTGGAGCTTTGCACGAACGGCCTCTGCCTCCTCGCGCGTAGCGCCCTTTGCGAACAGGTAGGCCTTGACCTTCGGCTCTGTGCCGGACGGACGGAAGATGATCTTGTTGTCGTCTTCGAGGCGGAACTCGATAACGTTGGCAGCAGGAAGCTTCTGCGCCGGCTCCTTCTGGAGACCGGAGACACGCGGCATCTCTGCGCACTTCTCGTAGTCCGTCATGCCGGTGACCTTGTAGCCAGCGACCTCGGTGAGCGGCTTCTCGCGCAGGCCGCTCATGATCTCTGCCATGCGCGCAGCGCCTGCCTCGCCCGGGAAGGAGGCATTGACAGTGCCGTTCAGGTAGTAGCCATACTTCTTGTAGAGCTCTTCCATTGCCTCATAGAGGTCCATGTTGCGCGCTGCATAGTAGGCTGCCATCTCGACGCACATCTCGACGGCGACGATAGCATCCTTGTCGCGGGCATGGGTGCCGACGAGGTAGCCATAGGACTCCTCGAAGCCCATGAGGAAGCGGTCCTCTTCGCCCTCGTCCTTGAGCTGGTCAATCTGGTCGCCGATGTACTTGAAGCCAGTAAGGACACGGCGCATCTCGAAGCCGTGATCACGGGCAAGGGCATCAGGCATGACAGAGGAGACGATCGTGGAGACAGCGACCTTGCGCTTCGGATCCTCGCCACGCTCCTCGGCCATCTTGATGAGCCAGTCCATCAGAAGGACGCCCATCTCATTGCCGGTCAGGAGCTTGTACTCGCCGTTGTGCGGAATGGCAGTGCCCATGCGGTCTGCATCCGGATCGGTTGCGACAACGAGGTTCGGCTTGACCTTCTCCGCGAGGTCGAGAGCCAGCTGCAGTGCCTCGCGGAACTCCGGGTTCGGATACTTGCAGGTCGGGAAGTTGCCATCAGGCTGTGCCTGCTCAGGCACGACCGTCACGTTCTCGACGCCGATCTCCTTGAGGATGCGGGTCACGCACTCCATGCCGGTGCCATTGAGCGGCGTGTAGACGACAGAATAGGAAGGATCTGCCTTGAAGCCCGGAATGGAGACCTTCTTGACAGCTGCGATGTAGTTGTCGAGGACCTCCTCAGGCGTCCACTCGATGAGGCCCTGCTTGAGGCCCTCCTCGAAGTCCATCATCTTGACAGCACCGAACATCGGGGTCTTCGCAATGGAAGCAGAAATCTCGTCTGCTGCCTCGTTTGCAATCTGGCCGCCGTTGTCGTTGTAGACCTTGTAGCCGTTGTACTGGGCAGGGTTGTGCGAAGCGGTCAGGACGATGCCGGCAGAGGTGTGGAGATAGCGGACAGCGAACGACAGCGTCGGCACCGGCTCGATGCGCGGATACACATAGACATGGATGCCATTGGCAGCAAGGACGCCAGCAGCGACCTTCTGGAAATCCTCGCCCTTGAGACGGGAGTCACGGGCGAGCGCGAGCGTCGGGTGATCGTAGTGAGCGTTGAGGTAGTCCGCGACACCCTGCGTTGCCTGCGCGACGACGTAGACGTTCATGCGGTTCGTGCCGACACCGAGCGTGCCGCGAAGGCCTGCTGTGCCGAACTCGAGATTGCGGTAGAAGGCATCGTTCAGCTGGTCTTCGTTGCCAGAAGCGATGAGGGACTCAAGCTCCTCCTTGAGATCCGGCTCGGTCACATTCTTGCGCCACAGATCGACTTTAGCCTGTACTTCAGCTTCCATGTACATCCTCCTCGATACCAAAAAGAGCAGAGACGGTCGGAACTTACTGTATTCTGAACCACGCTACTTTTATACCGCTAGTTGCCGTAAAGTTGATAATCAATTCCCCATCTGAGCAGATATGCCATCCAGATGGAGTCAGCAGCCCGCCTCGTGGGAAAGGCATGCAGAAGCAGGGAATCTGCGTTCTGCCAGCTACAATGGCAGAAGGCGCATAAGCGCCCCTTACTTTACGGGCGAAAGGTGACCCGATGGAATTCTATGCAACCTGTCCTGCCGGCTTCGAGAAGCTTCTGGCTCATGAGCTCTCCTCTCTCGGCATCTCATCCGTACGCCCCTTGAAGGGCCAGACCGCATTCGAGGGGACCTTGGAGGATGGCTATAGGGCCTGCCTCTGGTCCTCGCTTGCCTCCCGCATCGTCCTTGTGCTTGGCCGCTTCGATGCCAAGACCTCCGACGAGCTCTATGAAGGGGCAGCGGCACTTCCCTGGGAAGACCATATCGCTGCCACCTCGACGCTCGAGATCGAGGCACACGGCACGAACGATGCCCTCAGGAACACCCAGTTCGTGGCTCTGCGCACGAAGGACGCAATCTCCGACCGCCTGCTCCAGAAGCGCGGCATCCGTCCTGCCACCGATACCACGAATCCCGATATCCGCATTGCCATCCGCCTCGGCAAGTCCCGCGCCTCGATCGGCATCGATCTTTCAGGAGAGCCGCTCTTCCGCCGCGGCTATGCCGCAAGGAAATCATCCCGCTCTCCCCTGCCGCCGCTCAGGCCCGACTATGCAGCAGCACTCCTCGAGCAGGCCCGCTGGTATGCAGATGTCCGCCACGGCGAGCCTGAAGCGCTCGTGGTCTATAGCGGAGCAGGAACCATAGCTACAGAGGCAGCGTCCCAGGCGCTTGACCGGGCTCCTGGCCTTCTGCGTCCCTCCTGGGGCTTCACCGGCTGGCTTGGGCACGCTGAAGGCACATGGACAAAGCTCTCGGATGAGGCACAGGAGCGTGCTGCAGCAGGCGCCGATAGCAGGCTCTCCCTCATCTGCGCCGATACGAGGACAGGTGCCGAATCGTCGCTTCGCCAGATGCTTCGCCAGGCTGGCATGGGCGAGGTGGAGCCCCGCTTCTTCGATATGCGCCGCTCGGCAGAAGACCTCTCCGCAGCCGTGGGGACGCTTTCCCATCCCACAGCCCTCGTCGACCTTTCATGGCTCCGCGAAGGGGCGCTTCCTGAAGAGGCAGAGGCGCTCTCGCTCATTGCAGAGACGGCAGCGGCACTCCCCTCTGGCACGAAGGCAGCATCCTTGGCACCCGGCCCCTCGCTTGCAAGCGTGCTCGGCACAGCCCCTGAGGAGAGCGCCACAGTCCTTCAGGGCAGCCAGACAGAGCAGCTCTCGAGCTGGAACATCGAAGAAGTGCCAGAGCGCCCTCTGGCAGAGGCAGCCGGCCAGAAGATCTCTGTGCTCCTTTCTGCCTCCGACCAGTTCGCAAAGAGGCTCCAGAAGGTCGCAAAGCTCCGTGCCAAGTGGGCCAAGCGCGAGGGCATCTCGAGCTACAGGGTCTATGACCAGGACCTGCCGGACTACGCTGTCGCAATCGAGCTCTTCGAGGGTGCAGGCACGCCTGAGCGCTGGCTCCAGATCGCCGAATATTCGGCACCCAAGGATATCGATCCCGAGCTTGCCCATGAGCGGCTGCTCGATGTGCTCACGGTCGCACCCCGGGTCATGAAGGTCGCACCCGACCATGTCTATCTCAAGGTCCGCACCCGTGCGAAGGGCGGATCTCAGTACGCAGACGAAGGCACAGCCCCCGAGCCGAAGGCAGGAAGGCGCAGGGACGGACGTCCGCTCCTGCCTCAGGGTGCCCACCTTATCGAAGAGGGCGGCCTTGTCTTCGAGGTCAGCTTCGAGGGACGCCTCGACTGCGGCATCTTCCTCGACCACCGCGACACCCGTGCCCTCATCCGCGAGCTTGCAAAGAAGACGAAGGGCTCGAAGCGCTTCCTCAATCTCTTTGCCTATACGGGCACGGCGACCTGCTATGCCGCAGATGGCGGCATGTACCATACGACGACCGTGGACATGTCGAAGCCATCGCTCGAATGGGCCAGGCGCAACATGGAGCGCAATGGCTTCTCCGGCCCCGACCATGAGTATGTCCAGACAGATGTCCTCTCCTGGGTGCAGCAGGAGCGCCACACAAGAGACCGCTGGGACCTCATCTTCTGCGATGTGCCGACCTTCTCGAACTCGTCGCGCATGCATGCCTCCTGGGACGTACAGAGGGACCATGCAGAGCTCCTGATCGGCGTCTCGAGGCTCCTCACCCGTGACGGCGTCTGCGTCTTCTCCTGCAACCTCAGGAGCTTCAAGCCCGATACGGAAAAGCTCAGCAAAGCAGGCGTCGAGATCGAGGACATCACGGCCCAGACCATCCCCGAGGACTTTGCACGGAATCCGAAGATCCACCACTGCTACCTCGTGAAGAGGACGCCGCGTCCTGAAGGCGAAGCCAGCGCGCCCGAGCACAGAAGTGCTCCTCGTCCCCGTGGCGCCTCCTCTGCACATGTCCCCGCCCGCAAGGGCCCGCGTCCTTCTGTCACCCGCTCCACGGGCAGCCGCCCAGGAAACGCCCGCACCGGAGGGCATGGACCGAGGAAGCCCGGTTCCGGCCAGGGACACCCCGGCAATGGACGTCCGAACAGGGGACATGGTCCTGCAGGTGCCGGTCCTGCCCACAGAAGCCCCTACTCTGCCCGCTATTAGCGAGACAGCATAGACAGCAAAGAGGCAGTGTCGGCTGCGACTGCAGCGGCACTGCCTCTCTCTTGCTGCTCTGGTCCAGAGCCTACTTCTTTGCGTAGAAGGCACGCATGTCCTCGAAGAGCGCCTCGAGCGTCGGCACATCGACATAGGCCATGTGTCCGCAGCCATAGCGGTGGAACTCGACACGCTCCTTCAGGTCTTCCGGCAGATAGAGGCAGGAGACGTCGTGGACCGTGTTCCAGTACGTCGTTGCCGCATCGTAGCGGCCACCGAGGAAGGCGACCTTCATATGCGGGTTGCGCTTCAGGGCAACGGCAATGTCGTAGGAGACATTCGGTGCATGGACGGTCTCCATCGTGCCCGGCTCGGCGTGGTCCCAGTTCCAGCTCGTGCCGACGCCCTCATAGTTGCTGTTGAGATAGACGGCAGGATTGCGGTAGCCAAGCGTCTGGGAGAGGAAGCGCCTGAATGCCGTGACCCAGCTCGACTCCACTGCATCATCTGCTGCATCCTCGCCGGCAAACCACTCGGCGCTGTCCTGCGAGGCAAGAGGGGCAGGCGAGCTGAAGCGCATATCGAGCCTGCCGCAGACCTTGCCCTCGTCGGCGATGATGGAGCGCCTGAACTCGTCGAGGCCGATCCTCAGGTGCGCACGCTGGATCTGCTCGGCCGGAAGGCCGATGAAGCCGCTCATCTGGGAAGCGACCTCTGCCTCCTTTTCAGATCCGAGCCTGTCGCCCTTGAGGAGTGCCGGTGCGAGCACATCCTCGTTCCATGCCATGGCCTGATCGAACCAGGTGTCGACATCCGTATCCTGTCCGGCCTTGCCGAAGTACTGGGCCGTCGCCGCATAGGTCGGCATCATGCCAAGATAGTAGAGATCCTCGCCCGGCTGCGTCTGCACCCAGTCGAAGATCGAGGAGAGCATCGTGACGCCGGCGACCTTCACATCGTGCTCGCCGAGCACGCGCATGAGGACCGAGTTGCGCACGGTGCCATAGGACTCGCCGAAGAGATAGACCGGGCTTCCCCAGCGGGCATGGGAGTCGAGCCACTCCATGATGGCACGGCAGAACGCATCGGCATCGCCGTCGATACCGAAGAGCTTCTTCGGGTCGGCATCCTCGGCGACCGCAGAGAAGCCGGTGCCCGGTGCGTCGAGGAAGACGAGGTCGGAAAGCCTGAGCAGGCTCCACGGGTTCTGCTCTGCCTCAATCGGATAGGACAGGTGCTCGACGCCGTCTGTCGCGACACGGAAGGGTCCCATGCCGCCGAAGTCGACCGGCACGGAAGCACATCCTGGGCCGCCGTTGTAGCAGAACGTGACCGGGCGCTTCTCATCCTGCTTGCCATCCTCGAGCTTCACGAACGTGAGCGAGAACATCTTTGCAAGCACGCGGCCGTCATTGGTATAGACCGGAAGGTGCGCTGCCGTGGCTTCGTAGTCAAAGGACTCCCCTCCTGCCTCATAGTGCAGAACCTTCGATGCAGGCTCGGGCACGCCGAGCCTCTCAGGTGCGGCAAAGCCGATATACAGATTCGAGCCCTTGCGCGCCGTCTCCAGCGCCTTTTCCTCTTCTGCCATAGCGTTCCTTTCTTTGGATAGAGCAGTCCAATCTATACCGTAAATGCAAATATTTATACGCTTTTGCCGCTAGCAGACTGTTATCAGCCGCATCTAGGCATGTCAGGACCGCTATCGTATATCACGTGTACAATATCACATTTGTAGGATTCGTCATTTCTGTCTGAGTCTCAAGCATCCGACAGTTTGGAGTATCTGCATGAGTACGAAATCTGGTGCAGCCGCGCGCACGCCGCAGAAGAGATCGTCGAGCACGATTCCTCTGTCCATGGGCATGATCCTGGTCACGCTCGGCGTCGTCTACGGCGACATCGGCACATCGCCGATGTACACGATCAAGGCCATCATCTCCGGCAACGGCGGCCTGGCCACGATCGACGACGATGTGATCATCGGCGCTCTGTCCCTCATCATCTGGACGATCACCCTGATCACGACTGTCAAGTATGTCCTCATCGCAATGAAGGCGGACAACAAGGGCGAGGGCGGCATCTTCGCGCTCTACAGCCTCGTGCGCCGCTGCGCGAAGTGGCTCATCATCCCCGCCATGATCGGCGGCGCTGCCCTTCTGGCAGATGGCATCCTGACGCCTGCCGTCACGGTCACGACCGCTATCGAGGGACTCAGGACCATCGAGCTTGGACGCCAGCTCATAGGCGACAACCAGCATATCGTGGTCGGCATCACGATCATCATCCTCTGCATCCTGTTCGTGATCCAGCGTGCCGGCACCTCGAGCATCGGCAAGCTGTTCGGCCCGGTCATGACGATATGGTTCCTGTTCCTCGGCTTCACGGGCCTTCTCAACATGGGTGCAGACCTGAACGTCCTGCGCGCCCTGAACCCGCTCCGCGCGGTCACATTCCTGTTCTCGAACAAGAACGCCGCAGGCATGATGGTCCTGGGCAACGTCTTCCTCTGCACGACCGGCGCCGAGGCCCTCTACTCCGATATGGGACACGTCGGCAAGGCGAACATCTATGCTTCCTGGCCATTCGTGAAGGGCTGCCTGATCTTGAACTACCTTGGCCAGGGCGCCTGGGTCCTTGCAAACAGGACCGACCCGACGCTTCTTGCGATGACGGACATGAACCCGTTCTTCGAGATGCTTCCTGAGGTCTGGCGTCCCTTCGCCGTCATCCTCTCGACCTTTGCCGCCATCATCGCCTCCCAGGCGCTCATCACCGGCTCCTACTCCATCGTCTCCGAGGCAATCAGGCTGAACCTCCTGCCGCACATGAAGATCACCTATCCTTCCGAGACGAAGGGCCAGCTCTACATTCCTCTGGTCAACAACATCATGTGGGTCGCCTGCATCTTCGTCGTGCTGCTCTTCCAGACCTCTTCGCACATGGAAGCAGCCTACGGCCTGGCAATTACCTTGACGATGCTCATGACAACGATCCTGCTGTACACGTACCTGTCGCAGATGCGCCACAAGCGTGTCGGCGCGGTCGTCTTCCTCGTGTTCTTCGGTGTCCTCGAGTCCACGTTCTTCTTCTCGAGCCTGACGAAGTTCATGCATGGCGGCTACTTCACCGTGCTCATGGCAACGCTCATCTTCCTTGTCATGTTCATCTGGCGCCGTGGCACCGCTATCGAGCGCACGCAGTCCGTCTACCTTCCCGTCAAGGACTACATCGGCCAGCTTGCAGAGCTCAGGGACGACCCCGCCTACAACTACACGGCAGACAACCTCGTGTTCCTGACGAACGACTCCTCGCCTGACAAGCTCGACCGCGACATCCTCTACTCGATCCTCGACAAGCGCCCGAAGCGCGCCCGTGCCTACTGGTTCCTGAACGTCACGGTCACAGACGAGCCGAACACGCTCGAGTACTCTGTCAACAGCTTCGGCACCGACTTCATCTTCAAGGTCCAGCTGCGCCTCGGCTTCCGCGTGAACCAGCGTGTCAATGCGTTCCTGCGCCAGATCGTCGGCGACCTTGTCCAGAACCATGAGCTCGCAAAGCAGGACCACCACTACTCGATCTACAAGAACCCGGGTGCTGTGGGCGACTTCCGCTTCTGCATCCTGCACAAGGCGCTTGCCCCTGAGACCGCCCTCTCCGGCAGCGACTATCACGTCATGATGATGAAGTACGCAATCAGGCACGTCTGCGGCTCGCCTGCCCGCTGGTATGGCCTCGAGACCTCGTCCATCATCTACGAGTACGTGCCGCTGTTCACGCGTGCGAAGGCCGCTCCGACCCTGAAGCGCATCGCACCTCCTGATACGACGGGCACTGCCCCGAAGATGGCAAAGATCGACGAGGACGACGAGGACATCTTCTCCGACTCCGTCGCAGACGAGACGTCGAACATGGCAGCAATCACCGAAGAGGCTGTCATCGGCGGCGACACGGCCGTCTTCCGTCCGCTCTCCGACGAGGATATCGAAAAGGAAGAAGAGGCCGAAAACGCAGAGAGCGCAGACAAGAAATAGCTGCTCTCAGAGAACGACGAAGCAGGGGCTGGCACATGCCAGCCCCTGCTTTTTCCTGGCTCCGCTATAAGATGCCTGCCGGTTGCCGCTGCTCTATCCGAGAAGCTTCTCCATCGCACGTGCAACGCCGTCCTCGTCGTTCGAGGATGTCACGGCGTCCGCTGCTGCCTTCGTCTCCGGCACGGCATTTGCCATAGCCACACCCACTCCTGCAGCGGCCAGAAGCGGTGCATCGTTGAGTCCGTCTCCGAAGGCGACGGAGGACGAGACAGGGATGCCGAGATGGCTGCAGAGCCATATGAGGGCAGCTCCCTTGTTCACCGAAGCATCCATGACCTCTATGTCATGAGGTACGGAGTTCGTCCAAGCAAGCGTCGGGTCTGCTGCGACAGCGGCAATGACCGCGTCTCTTCCCTCTACCGTCTTCCAGAAGAGGGTCACACGCTCCACGTCTTCACCACGTTCTGCAAGCCAGGCGAGCGTCTCTTCAGGGGTCCTTTCCGTCGGCGTACGGCAGCCTTTCACAGACTTCAGGGTCTGCTCATCGATGCCGTAGCTGTCGAGCCTCTCGTACGCTCTGCGCTCGGACCATATCTTGCCGTCCGCAAAGATATCGAAGGAGACATCGAGCCCCTTGACGCGCTTCCAGAGCGCCAGTGCACGGTCTCGTCCCATATAGCTCTGGAAGAGCTTGCGATATGTCTTGGACTCGGAGATGGCAGCACCATTCGAGCACACCGCATAGTGGCAGCACGGGAGCTCCAGGAGCTCTTTGGGAAGACCTGAAAGTGCCCTGCCGGAGCAGGGCACGAATTCTATTCCTCGCGAGGTCAAATTCTCGAGCATCTGTCTTGTGGCACGGGAGAGCTTCTTGTCGTAGGTCAGAAGCGTTCCGTCGAGGTCCGAGAAGACAATCCTTACGCCCAAATGCGTGACACCTTCGCACGCTCGTCGATTGGCACATACTCGTTTTCCGGCATGTAGGAGTTGTAGGCAGGACGGATGATCCTGCTCGAGCCATAGAGCTCCTCCATGCGATGCGAGGCCCAGCCTGCCATGCGGGCAATAGCGAAGATCGGCGTATACATCTCCTGGGGGATGCCGAGCATCGAGTAGACGAAGCCCGTATAGAGGTCGATGTTTGCGCAGATCGGCTTCTTCGTGCCTTTCACGTCGCGCATGACCTGAGGTCCGAGCTTCTCGATGCGCTCGATCAGGTCGAGCCGCTCTTCCTGGCCCTTGTTCTTCGCAAGCTTCCTTGCGTAGCGCTTCACGAGCTGCGCACGCGGGTCGGAAAGCGTATAGACGGCATGTCCCAGGCCGTAGATAAGACCGGACTTGTCGAAGGCCTGGCCCTTGACGATGCGGGCGAGGTAGGCCGCAAGCTCATCATCGTCGTCCCACTTCTCCACGTGGGCGGCGATATCGTCGATCATCTGGCCGACCTTGAAGTTCGCGCCGCCGTGCTTCGGCCCCTTGAGCGAGCCCATGGCTGCCGCATAGGCAGAATAGGCATCGGTGCCGGAACTGGAGAGGACACGGCAGGAGAACGTCGAGTTGTTGCCGCCGCCGTGCTCAGCATGGAGCATGAGCATGACATCGAGCATCATGGCTTCCTCGTGCGTGAAGCCCTCATCGCCGCGCAGGATATCGAGGACCGTCTCCGCCATCGAGAATCCAGGCTCAGCTGCTGGCACGACGAGACACTCGTTGTTCTTGGCGGCACGGTCTGCTGCCTGGGCGATGGCTGCGATGCGCGGAAGACGGCCAAGCATCGAGAGTGCCACATCCACCTCATGCGTCGGCGACGTATCATCCGGCGTCGGGTCGAAGGCATAGAGCAGAAGGATCGAGCGGGCCATCACATTCATGATGGAATGGGAGCTCGTACGGCGCGGGAAGACACCGAGGAAGTCCGTCGGGAACTCGCGCCTCGAATCGATGCGGGCCTTGAAGTCGGCCAGCTGGTCGCGGGTCGGAAGAGCGCCGGAAATCAGGAGATAGGCAATCTCCTCGTAGCCGAAGCGGTCCTCCTTCTGCGGGTTGTCGACGAGATCGCGGATATGGTAGCCACGGTAGATGAGGTCGCCCTCATCCGGCACGAGCTTGCCGTCCACCATGTTGTAGCCATGGACATTCGAGATTGTCGTGAGTCCTACGAGCACGCCGGAGCCATCGGCATTGCGCAGGCCCCTCTTCACGTCGTATTTCTCGAATAGCTCGTTCGGCACCTCGTCGATAGCACGGAAGCCCACATAGAGCTGGTCGGAGACCGGGGGGCGTCCCAGGCTCACGCTTGGCATCGGATATTTCTCGCCCATGAGGCTCAGAGCCGAGGTCTCGGTCGAATCAAGAATCGCGCCGTGCCTATGCTCCTTGCCGGGAACAATCCGTGGCTTGGAAACGGGTACCTCGGGAGCAGATGCCGTGCTTCCGGCACCCGTCTGAGTGTCGGGCTGCTTGTCTTCCTGTGACACGCTGCCTCCTTAGATTAGAGACGATACATGAAGCGGAATACCTCTTCACGCTGCAGAGTGATCTGGACATCGAGCTTCTGCGAAAGGTCCTGCAGCTCTGCCTGGAGCGCCTTGAACGACACGTCGGTGTCCTTCAGGTCCACCAGCATGGTCATCGTGAAGATCCCCTGCAGGATGGTCTGCGAGATGTCGAGGATATTGGCATCGTGTTCCGAGAGCACTCCCGTCACGGCTGCAACAATGCCGGATCGGTCGCTGCCGAGCACCGTGATGATGGCGCGGTTCTGAGCATCTTCGTCGCTGTATCCCATGAGCCCTCCTTCGATGGACAGTATGAAGAATTGTATCCGAGGCTATGAGATAGTTTCAGGCCTTTCCCCTATTGTTAACAGGCCGGCGGCATCTGGCAGCACGAATACGCACGAAGGGCGGCTTGTGGCAGAATCAATCTGCAACCATCTCAGGAAGGCAGAGAGCCATGGGGAGAAAAGAAGAGCTCAAATCGTATGCACCGGCAGCCATCGCAGCCATAGGATGCCTGACGACCGGACCCAACGCAAAGGCCGGAGATGAAGCGCTTGCCCTCGCCGTTGCAGACGGTACCGGAGAGATCCTCTTCGACGAGCTTGTGCGCCCTGAGAGGCGCAAGAGCTGGAAGCAGGCAGAGACGAGGACCCATATCTCTCCCGCCCTGGTCGAGGGCAGGAAGACCCTGCGCGAGCAGGCCCCCGAGATAGAGAAGATTCTCTCCTCTGCCCAGCTCATCGTCTTCTACGGAAAGGATGTTCCTGCCTTCCTGAAGAAATCAGGCATCACGCTGCCTCAGGCAAAGACGCTCGACCTTGCCCATGAGTTCTCATAGGCGCATGGCGCCTATGACCCGGCAACCGACTCCTGGAAGGCCTGCACGCTTGAAGAGTGCGTCACCTATTTCGGCGGCAAGGCACCAGAGACGACAGCTGCTTCAGAGGCAGAAGCTGCGGCTTTCACCTTCCGCGAACTGCTGCGCGATTCCTGGTACGGAAAGCCGCGCACAAAGCCGCTCAAGAGCATAGAGGCGGCAACAGGCGAGACATTCTGGGACTACGGCAATGAAGAAGGGCGACTGGCAGGCAAAGATGCCGCGTCCCACGCGTCCAAGGAAAAGAGGGCAGAGGAAGACAGCGAGGAGTCGGAGACCGACCGCGAGCTCAGGGAGGCAGAGCGCTCCTGGCTCAAGCCGACGCCTGCCAAGTTCGTGATCCTTGCACTCGGAGCCATAGGCTTCACCGTAGCCGGCGAGCCGGAAGGCGCCGCGGTCTGCGCCTTCCTGGCCGTCTTCCTGCTCATGCCAAAGAAGCGCCGCTAGCCTACTTCTCGGTGACCCTCATCAGGAGCTCGCCCGGCTTCACGACGGGGTGCGAGCCGAGCTTCACAGACTCGTCGACCTCGTAGGTGACAGGCCCGAGCTCGTCTGCGTTCGTGACCATAACGACGACGGTGTCCTTGTAGCCGGCATCGAGGATGCGCTGGTCGTCGAAGGCGATGAGCGGATCTCCTGCCTTGACCTCGTCTCCCGCCTGCACGAAGCGGACAAAGCCGCGTCCGTTCATGGATACGGTGCCAATGCCGATGTGCATGAGGACATCGATGCCGTCAGCGGTGGTGATGCCGATAGCATGGTTCGTGACCGTTGTCGCACGGATGCGTCCGGAAATCGGCGCATAGACGATCTCTGCTGCCGGATGAAGGGCTACGCCCTTGCCGAAGAGGCCCATGGTCTCGACCTCGTCCTCGACGATCTCGCCTGCAAGCGGCGCATAGATGGTACGGGGCTGGGCCACAAAGGTCAGCCTCTCCGGTGCCTTCGAAGAGTATTCGGGGTTCGACGCAAAGCGCTCGATGATGTTCATGGATGATCCTCGCATTCCCTGGCTGGCTGCTCGTGCAGCAATAGACTTGCAACATACCCAGTATGCGTAGGAAATAGGGGTTGCGCTGCTCCAAACGGACGCCCTGCACCGAAGCGTCGGCAGACGGCATGCAGGAGGCTACTTCCTGTCCTTGTTCTGCATCTTCTTCGGATTCACGCTGATGCCGCCCTTCGAGCGGCCGCCCGAAGCGAGCTTCAAGGTCGCTGAGCCGGTACGGCGCTTGAAGCGTGCCCAGCGCGCTGCGATGCTCTGCCCCCTGTCGGAACGAAGCGAGAGAAGAGGGATCGCCGCGAGCACGGGCAGGAAATACTCGACCGAGCGCCACACCACATAGCCTGCTGCGACATTCGCGTCGCCGAACATGCCGCCAAAGAGCACGGCAAAGCCGCCTTCGGCGCCGCCGGTACCGCCCGGAAGAGGAATCGCAGAGGTCAGAAGCTCGAGCATGGAGCCTGCCGTAAGGCAGGTCAGAAGATCCGGATCCTGGCCAAAGGCATGGAGCACGAACCACGGCAGCGCATAGAGACAGCTGAGCTGCAGGAGCGTCACGAGAAGCGTGAGCCCGAGCTCGGGCAGGTTCTTGGCAGCGGAGCGGAAGCCGCGAGAGAACTCGTCCACCTGGACCGTTGCCATCTCCCGCCACTTGTCCGGGTTCTTCATCCATCCATGGTTCGTGGCGATCTTGATGATCCAGAGGCCGACCTTCGTCACGACCTTCGGGAAGAAGCAGATGGCCAGAAGGACGCCGACCTCGATGACCTTGAAGCCGAAGAGGAGAAGCGCCACGAGCCATGCTGCATCGGCATAGGTGTCCATGAACCACTGGGCCCGGAAGATGAGCATGAGGGCAGCGAAGATGCCCTCTCCTGCCTCGTAGATGATGAAGCGGGTGTACTGGACAGCACCTGCCGCTCCGACAGAAAGCCCTGCCCGCATGAGACGGTAGACCTGGGCAGGCGCGCCGCCTGCGCCGTTCGGCGTCAAGTTCGAGAAGAAGATGCCCGACGCCTCAACGCTCATGAGGTCGCGGATGCCCAAGGGGCACTTCGGGTCCTTGATGACAGCAAGGACATAGGCAAGGACACCGAAGAAGTAGTAGATGACATAGGCGAAACAGGCTGCCGCGACCCAGCCCTTATCTATGGAGCCCAAGGCCGCCATGAACTCCCCGAACTGCCCGGAGAGGACAAGGTAGGCCATATAGATGACAGCGACGATAGCCAGAAAGACGACGCTCTTGCGCACGGAGCCCATGCGCTCCTGCTCTTCAGCACTTCCCTTCGTGCTCGAGACCTGTACCTTCACCTTCATCTTCGGCTTTGTCGCCACGCCTGCTCCTGTCTGTCACCTCTAATAACACATTTCCTACCCGATTTGCTGCAGATTGTTGCCGCTAGCTTTGGAGTTCCTTGAGGAAATACGCGCCATAGCGGGAAAGCTTGGCCTGGCCGACACCCGATATCTCGAGCATCTCGTCTTCCGTCTGGGGACGGCGGCGGACCATGGCACGAAGCGTCGCATCTGAGAAGACCATGTAGGGCGCGATATGGCGCTCGTCTGCAAGGCGCTTCCTCAAGGCACGCAGCCTCTGGAACATCTCTTCTGCATCGTCTCCCGCCTCGTCGAAGGAAGAGACTGAAGCAGCTTCAGTCGCACCGCCGAAGACACGCGGACGTGCCGCCGGAAGCTCGCCGAGCGCGGGCACGCAGACAGAGCAGCCGCCGCAGTTTCCGGCCATGTCTGCCTTCTCGCCGAAATAGCGAAGCATCCGGGCACGGAGGCAGACCGTGCTCTCGGCGTAGCCGATCATGGAGCCCAAAAGCTGCTCGCGGCAGCGGATGCGCTCCTTCAGGACATCAGGTCCCGACCCTTCCAGCACCTCAGTGCGGTCGATCAGGAAGTGTGCAAGGCGGATATCGCCGTCGCTCCAGAGCAGGATGCACTCGGCGGGCTCTCCATCCCTGCCGGCACGTCCTGCCTCCTGGTAGTATTCCTCGAGCGTGAGCGGCAGGCCGTCATTGATGACAAAGCGGACGTCGGACTTGTCGATGCCCATGCCGAAGGCATTCGTCGCGACGATGGCAGAGACATTGTCCCGGACAAAGGCCTCCTGTGCGCGGGTGCGCTCGTCTGCCTCCATGCCGGCGTGGTAGGTGGCAGCACGGAAGCCGTCTTCGAGAAGCGCTGCTGCGACCTCTTCGGTGCGCTTCCTCGTCCTGCAGTAGACGATGCCTGAGGCATCGCGGTGCGCAGCCAGATAGCGCTCGATATAGCGCAGGCGCTCCTTCGGCGTGAGCTTCTTGACGATGAAGGAAAGGTTCGGCCGGTCGAAGTCCGTATGCACCGAGACGGGGTCCTCAAGGCCCAAGCGGCTCTTGATGTCACGCTCGACCGTGCGGGTCGCAGTCGCCGTGAAGGCAGCCACGACCGGACGCTTCGGCAGCGCTTCGGCAAACTCCCGGATGCCCAGATAGGCCGGACGGAAGTCCTGCCCCCACTCGCTTATGCAGTGCGCCTCATCGACCGCAAGGAGCGGAATCTGTGCCTCATGTGCAAAGGCGACAAACGCAGGGTCCTGGAGGCGCTCGGGCGCCACGTACATGAGGTCATACCATCCGGCCAGAGCACGCGCGAGCACGACGCGCTGCTGTCCCGGAGTGAGCGAGCTGTTGAGATAGGAGCCACGGATGCCTGCCTCCTTGAGCGAGCGCACCTGGTCGCCCATGAGCGAGATCAGAGGCGAGACGACAATCGTGAGGCCTGAAAGCACCGCTGCAGGAATCTGGTAGCAGAGCGACTTTCCTGCCCCTGTCGGCATGATCCCTACGGCATCTCTCCCTGCCAGAATCGCTTCGATGAGCTCTTCCTGGCCAGGACGGAAGCTCTGATAGCCGAAATGCTCTGCAAGCGCCTGCTGCGCTTCTTCCATCTGCGGTCTTTCCTGCACCCCGCAAAACCTTTCTGCCTCGATGTATAGAATTGAAGGGAACCTATGTGAAGGAGTCCCATGGAACCCAAGGTAAGCATTATAGTGCCCGTCTACAACGCCGAGAAGAAGCTCGAGCGCTGCGTCGACTCGATCCTCGGCCAGGAATTCACCGATATCGAGCTCATCCTCGCAGACGATGGATCGACCGACTCCTCGGGCTCCATCTGCGATGCCTATGCGAAGCGCGACTCCCGGGTGCATGTCATCCACAAGCCGAACTCCGGCGTCTCGAGCACCCGCAACTGTGCCATGGATGCAGCCCAGGGCACCTATATCCAGTTCCTCGACTCTGACGACTGGATCACGCCCGATGCGACGAAGCTTCTGGTCCGTGGCATCGAGGAGAACAGCTGCGACATGGTCATCGCAGACTTCTATCGTGTCATCGGCAGCCGCGTGGCAAGGAAGAGCGACATCGACTCCGAGGACGTGATCACGCGCGAGCAGTACGCCGACCTCATGATGGAGTCTCCCTCCGACTTCTACTGGGGCGTCGTCTGGAACAAGCTCTACAAGCGCTCGATCATCGAGAGCCACCACATCCGCATGGATCCCTCGATCAGCTGGTGCGAGGACTTCATCTTCAATATGGAGTATGTGCTCCACACTGCCAGGATCTATCCCCTGCATGTGCCGATCTACTACTACGAGAAGACGAGGGGCTCTCTTGCGACGCAGGGTGTCTCGCTTGCAAATACCATCCGCATGAAGATCAACGTGATCGAGTACTACAAGAACTTCTACAAGGAGATCATGGACGAGGACGACTATGCCGCACGCCGTCCGGACATCTACCGCTTCTATATCGACTCGGCCTCAGACGGCGGCGTCCTGCCCGGACCTCTGAGCACAAAGCTCGGACGCGAGCGCGTGACCGCACAGCTCGATCCCGATATGCAGGCAAACCCGCTCGGGCTCCTCTATCTTTCTGCCAAGCTCCTCGACCGCTACCTCGATGTCGCAGGGTCTGCCCATGATCTGGAGCTGGCCGATATGAAGGTCCTGCTCTATCTCAGGGACTGCGGCACCTGCGGTCCCATGAAGGAGATCGCAGCCTATGCCGGCGTGACGCAGAGCCAGGCAGCACGCGCCCTGGGGCACTTGAAGAGCCGTGGCTTCGTCGGCACGGGCACCGGCAAGGACAAGGATGCAGATCAGAGTGCAGACTCAGAGCGCAAGACCCAGGACATCGAGATCTTGGCTCCTGCAGCTCCGGTGCTTGCCTCTATTGCCACCGCCCTCAACGACTTCGACCATGCGCGCCTCGCCCATCTCGATGAGGGGACAGACGAAGACGTCGAGGCAGCAGAGGCGAAGGAATATGAAGCCCTCGTCGAGAGCTTCTCGTAAGGCTTCAGGGTCTCTTCAAGACAGCTGGTCTTTGTCCATATTCATTGACCTCGTCTTGCCTTGACCGATAATGGTCCTGAAACAGTGTGCGCACCGATTGGGGATGGTGGTATGGGAATCAGGGTCGTCTGCGACTCTTCCAGCAATGTGTATGCGCTCGACGGCGTGGACTTCCGGAGCGTCCCTCTGACCGTGACGCTCGATGGGACCGATTACGTCGACGAGGAAGGCCTCGATCTCGCCGAGTTCTGCGACCGCATGTCGCTCAACCAGGGATCGGCTTCGACCTCCTGCCCGAGCCCCGATGCGTGGCTTGCTGCCTTCCAGGGCGCAGATGAGATCATTGCAATCACGATCACCGGCAAGCTCTCAGGCTCCTGCAATGCCGCCCGTCTTGCAGCTGCCCAGTATCTGGAAGAGCACTCAGAGGCAAAGATCGCCGTCGTCGATTCCCGCTCCGCCGGAGAGGATCTGGCGCTTCTTGCAGCACGTGCTGCCGAGCTCGGAGAGGAGCCCATCCCCTTCGAGGAGCTCATGCGCATGCTTCTTGCCTACCAGCACCACGTGCATGTCCTCTTCGATATCGCCGACCTCTCGAACCTCGCGAAGGGTGGCCGCGTGAATCCGGCAGTTGCCCGCTTCGCGAATGCGCTCGATGTGCATGTGATCGGCACCGGCAGCCCCGAAGGCGAGATCGAGGTGCTGCGCAAGGTCCGTGGCGCCAAGAAGGCTGCGCGTGCGATGATCCACGAAATTCAGATGCACCGCTATTCGGGCGGCCCCTGCTACATCTCCCATGTGGACAATGTAGGCGGAGCCGAGTTCATGAGAGACGAGCTCAGGAAGGTCTGGCCCGAGGCAGACATCACGCTCGGGCGCTGTGGCGCCCTCTGCTCCTACTATGCTGCCCGTGGCGGCCTCATCATCAGCTATGCAGACTCGAGGAAGGTCGATCCCGAGCGCGACCTGCCCAAGCAGGGTCCCGCATCCTTCATCCTCTAGCTGCCGAAGCGCTCCATCCACTTTTCCGTCGTGCCGTCGGAGAGTGCATGCTCAATGCCATGCGCCTCTTCGGCGGCCGTCTCTTCATCGACGCCGAGCTCCTGCACAAGGAAGTCATAGATCGTCTGGTAGCGGCGCTCGAGCGCACGTCCACGCTCCTTGCCTGCCTCGGTAAGCACGATCGGCGAATACGGCTCAGCTGTCAGATACCCATGCTCTGCGAGGATTCCGACGGCACGATGCACGCTTGGCTTCGAGACGCCGAGCGAACGTGCCACCTCCACGCTGTGAACCGTTCCTGTCTCGTCTGCCAGCTCGAAAAGCGCCCTCAGGTAATCTTCGAGACTCGCGGAGTCCATCTTCTGTGCCATATGCGCTCCCTTCCCTGGCTGAAAGCTCCTCAAGACATGATAAGCCCATAAAGCCGTATGCATTCCGGCTTTATGGGCGTTTTGCTATCTCCAGGCTATCAGTTCAGATGCGCTACGCGAAGCCGAGGAGCATGCCGATCGTATGGACGAGGAAGGCAGCCGCCCAGGCAACCGCACACTGGAAGAAGACGATGCCGGTCGCCCACTTGCCGCCGAGCTCGCGCTTGATGGCAGAGATGGCAGCGACGCAGGGTGTATAGAGGAGGCAGAAGACGAGGAGGGAGATGACCGCAAGCGGCGTGAGCGCAGCCGTGAGCTCGGCCAGGCTGCCGAAGAGGACGGAGAGCGTCGAGACGACGACTTCCTTTGCCATGAAGCCAGCGATAAGCGCGGTCGTGATGCGCCAGTCTGCAAAGCCGAGCGGCGCGAAGATCGGGGTGAGCCAGCTTGCGACAGCAGCCAGAAGCGAGTCGGCAGGATCGCTCACCATATCGAAGGTCGGGCTGAAGGTCTCGAGCGCCCAGATGATCACGGCTGCAGCAAAGACAACCGTGAAGGCGCGGGTCAGGAAGTCCTTCGACTTCTCCCAGAGGAGCTGGCGCACCGACTTGGCAGAGGGCATGCGGTAGTTCGGAAGCTCCATAACGAAGGGGACAGCCTCGCCCTTCGCGACGGTCATGTGCGCAATCTTCGCGCAGAGGATGCCGATCAGGATGCCTGCAAGGTAGAGGGCAAGGATAACGAAGCCGCCATTGCCCAGGAAGAAGGCTGCCGTGAAATAGCCATAGATCGTGAGCTTCGTGGAGCAGCTCATGAAGGGCGTCAAGGCAATCGTGAGCTTGCGGTCACGCTCGGACGGCAGCGTGCGTGTAGCCATGACAGCAGGCACCGTGCAGCCGAATCCCATGAGCATGGGGACGATCGAGCGGCCGGAAAGGCCGATGCGGCGGAGCAGCTTGTCCATTACGAAGGCAACGCGGGCCATATATCCCGTGTCCTCAAGAAGCGACAGGAAGAAGAACATGCAGACGATGTTCGGCAAGATCGGCAGCACCGTGCCGATTGCATTGAAGACGCCGTCGATCAGGAGCGAATGGAGGACCGGGTTCGCATTGCCGGCAGCAAGGCCCGCATCTGCCATGCCGCTTATCCAGTCCACAAACTGCGAGATGAGGTCACCGAGGAACGGTCCTATCACATTGAACGTGAGCAGGAAGATCGTTGCCATGATGAGGATGAACATCGGGATGGCCGTATAGCGGCCGGTAAGCACTGCATCGATCCTGCGGGAGCGCTCTGTCTCCTTCGACTCCTCGGGTTTGATCACGCAGGCACGCACGACCTTGGAGATGAAGGAGAAGCGCATGTCTGCAATGGCGGCAGCACGGTCGAGGCCGCGCTCCTCTTCCATCTGGTGCACGATGTGCTCTACCGCATCATGCTCGTTCGGTTCGAGCTTCAGTGCCTTCTCGATGGCAGCATCGCCCTCAACGAGCTTCGTCGCAGCAAAGCGGATAGGAATCTGTGCACGCTCTGCATGGTCCTCGATGAGGTGCATGACAGCATGAAGGCAGCGGTGCACCGCTCCCCCATGGTCATGGACATCGCAGAAGTCCTGGCGACCCGGCGTTTCCTGGTAGCGTGCGACATGCAGGGCGTGCTGGACAAGCTCGTCCACGCCTTCGCCCTTGACGGCTGAAATCGGCACGACAGGAAGCCCCAGGATATCCTCCATGCGGTTCACATCGATGGAGCCGCCATTCTCCTGGACTTCGTCCATCATGTTCAAAGCCACGACCATGGGGACATTGAGCTCCATGAGCTGCATCGTGAGGTAGAGATTGCGCTCGACGTTCATGGCATCCACGATATCGATGATGCCGGAAGGCTTCTCGTCGAGGATGAACTGGCGGCTCACAATCTCTTCCGAAGAGTATGGGCTCATCGAATAGATGCCCGGAAGGTCGGTCACACGCGTATTGGGATGTCCGATGATGGCGCCATCCTTGCGGTCGACCGTGACACCCGGGAAGTTGCCCACATGCTGGTTCGATCCCGTGAGCTGGTTGAAGAGGGTCGTCTTTCCGCAGTTCTGGTTGCCAGCAAGGGCAAACGTGAGCGTCGCATCTGCCGGAAGCGGATGGGAGTGGTCGCTCGTGCGGACGTCCGTATGGGCGCCCTGAGAAGGCTCGCCCAGACCTGGGTGGGTCTGCGCCGGCTCATGCTCGAGCACTTCGACGTGCTCTTCCTCTGCCTTGCGCTGCGATGCCACCTCTTTGGGCGAAAGCAGGGTGCAGTCGATCTTCTTCGCATCTGTCACACGCAGCGTCAGCTCGTAGCCGTGGATCTCGAACTCCATAGGATCGCCCATCGGTGCGTACTTCACGAGCCTGATTTCCGCTCCTGGGATGACGCCCATATCGAGGAAGTGCTGGCGGAGTGCGCCCGATCCCCCGACCTTGTCGATGCGCGCCACATCGCCTATCTCGAGCGAGCCGAGAGTGGAGGCTTCTGCCTGCTTCTGGCTCCTGTCCATGTGCTGCCTGCTTTCTCCCAAGGCTCCGAAGAGCCCGATATGTTCCGTTCCGCTCCCGATACTACCCCATTCAGCCGAGAAGTTAGCCCAAACTGACGTATTGGGCAGAAGTTTCCTGAACGACCTTTCAGGCCATGGGCATGAAAGGCAGATGCCTGCCTGCTGCAGCCCAGGTCTCTCCCCTTCCTGCGGATCCGGCTGAAACATCAGGGCAGATGGCAAGGACCCGATCGGGAAGAGTCCGGAAAGCGCAGGGACGACGTACCGAGGGGCCGAAATGGCGCAGGGCCTCATCGGAGAGCATCCTGGCCAGAAGGCTCTGGACCGTCAGTGTCAGTCCCTCTTTCCTTTTCGCTCCTGGAGCACAGGACTGGGTTCCACAGAGAGGAAATCTTGCCGGAAGAGATCCTCATGTTGGCAGGCAGTCTTTCTGCCCTATCATGGCTAGAGGCTGCAGATGCCTCTCCTCAGGGCTCGGCAGCACAGATTTGGAGGCTTTCCCGTGAACATGTCTGCCGTGCTGGCTCTCAAGGTGCTCGTGATGTTTCTTCTGATCGGCATCGGCTATGCGCTGTTCCGTGCCGGCAAGATCACGATGGAGGGAAACAGGGTCATCGGCAACATCCTGATCTATCTTTCCCTTCCTGCTGTCATCATCAAGTCCCTCCTCATCGAGCACACGGCAGAGCATACGGCAGCGCTCGTCGAAGGAACGGCTGTCTCGCTTCTGCTCCTTGTCCTCGCGGCTGTGGTGGCCCGCATCGTCTGCGGCAAGGACGCTATCGGCAACTTCGCTGCCACCTTCTCGAACCCGAGCTTCTTCGGCATCCCTCTGGTAATCGCGACCGTCGGTGCCCAGAGCGTCTTCTACAATGTCGGCTTCATTGCCCTCATGAACATAGGGCAGTGGACCTACGGCGTGAGCCTTATCACGCACGAGAAGGGAGAGCCCGCACCTACTGCCAAAGAGGTGCTGCACAGCCTTGCTTCGGCTCCCTTCATGATTGCAGCCCTCATAGGCATCGTGCTCTATGCGACGCAGGCACCGCTGCCTTCTGTCATTGCGACATGCCTCGACGATGTGGCAGCCCTGAATACCCCGCTTGCGATGTTCACGATCGGCGTCTATCTGGCCAAGACCGACCTGAAGCAGATGTTCACACGCAGCCAGAACTACCGTGTCGCGCTCTGCCGCATCGTGCTGGCCCCTCTTGCCTCTCTGGCGCTTCTGACCCTGATGCCCATCTCGAGCTACGAGATGCGCATGGCGCTGCTCATCGCCTCTGCCTGCCCGGTAGGATCCAATGTGGCCGTCTATGCCCAGCTGCACGATGCCGACTATTCCTACGCCGTCGAGACTGTCGTGATATCGGTGCTCCTCTCCATCCTGACGGTGCCTGCCATTGCAGGTCTGGCCAATGCCATCTGGCTCTAGCATGCCATCCTGCCCGCAGGAAATGGCAGCGCCGAAGCAAAAGGCCCTCTTCATCCTTCAGGACAAGAAGCGCAGATGCATCAGGACGCTGCAGGTGCTGCCCCTGGCATTCCTGCATGTCAGCCAGGTCCCGCAGGAGACGCTCATGCCGGCAACGGCCGCACAGATGCGCACGGGCGCACGGCAGGCAGCCAGGGCCCGCTTCTTCCTGGAGAGCGCAGACACATGATCTTCCGGACCGAAGATGCGGCATGTGCGGCAGCACGCCGAAGAACAGGGAGCCTTTGGTTTTGAGGCCGGCGCGCAGGCATGCCTCTGCACAAAGAAACGGGCCCACCGAAGCGGGCCCAGCCAGCTGCTATGGGAGGCTATCTCCTGCTGTTTCGGGAAGCCTCGTGCCTTCCTCCTCTGCGCATCTCGACCGTACCTTCGCGCCTCCTGCGCTTGCGGTCAGCTGCGGCAGACGAGAGCATTCCCAGAAGGCACCCCAAAAGAACGGCAACAACAATCGCCAGGATGGTTGTATCGCTCATGGAGCTCCTTTCTCTCGCGTAGCCAATGCATTCTAGGATGCCACGAGAGCGGCATGTCCTCGCATCTTCCCTTAAAACCACAGCGACCGGACACATACCAGACATTGCGAAAGGAGGTGCAGCCATGCAGCTGCACCTCCTTCTTTCACGTGTTTTATACCAATCTAGAGGCTCTTCAGGTCCTCGAGGCTCAGCACCTTGAAGCCTGCCTCCTCAATTGCGAAGGTCGCCTTCGAGGCTGCTGCAGGGTCGGAGATCTTGAGCGCATCGACGGCGTAGTCTCCTGCCACCTGGAAGCAGTAGCCATACTCGACCGGGATATCGAGGTCATCGAGGATGCCCAGAAGGTCTGCCAGAGAGCCTGGGCGGTCAGGCAGCTTGATGAGCGATACCTTCGTTATGGACGCCCGGTAGCCGCGCTTGTTGAGCTCATCGCGTGCGGCAGAAGGGTTCGCGCAGAGGATGCGCACGACACCGTATTCAGGTGTATCCATGAGGGTCAAGGCATCCATGTTGATGCCAGCGTCTGCCAGAGCACGGCAGAGCTTTGCGAGGCGTCCTTCTTCGTTCTCCAGGAATACTGTCAGCTGGTCTACCATCGCTACTCCTGTCCCCTCTTGTCGATGACACGCTTTGCCTTGCCTTCGCTTCTGGGCAGCGACTGCGGCTCGACGAGGCGCACCTTCACGCCGACGGAGAGTGCTGTCTTGAGCGCTGCCTGGATACGATTCTGCAGGTTCTCGATGGCACCAGTCGAGTCGAAATCGAAGTCCGGATTGACTTCTGCCTTGAGCGTGACGACGTCGAGATAGTTCTTCGTCGTGAGCTCGATCTGATACCACGAGGACACCTCGTCGAAGGTCTCCATGACGTTCTCGATCTGGCTCGGGAAGACGTTGACGCCGCGGATGATGAGCATATCGTCCGTACGCCCATGGATGCGGTCGATCCTTCTGTGGGTGCGTCCGCAGGGACAGGAGCCCGGAAGGATCCTTGTAATGTCGCGCGTGCGATAGCGGAAGACGGGCGATGCCTCGCGGTCAAGGGTGGTGACGACAAGCTCTCCCCACTCGCCGTCGGGCAGCACCTGGCCTGTTGCCGGGTCGATGATCTCGCAGAGGAAGTGGTCTTCTGCGATATGGAGCCCCTGCTGTGCCAGGCACTCCACGGCGACACCCGGTCCCATGGTCTCTGTCAGGCCATAGACATCGAGGACCTTGTAGTTGAGCTTCTTCTCAAGCTCTTTCCTGAAGTTGTCGGAGAATGCCTCTGCGCCGTGGATGCCGACACGCAGATGGAACTCGCGGGCAGGATCGATGCCCATGGAGATGGCCGTATCTGCGATATGCATGGCATAGCTCGGCGTGCAGCAGAGGATGGTCGAGCCCATCTCGCGCATGACCCTGATCTGGCGCTCGGTGTTGCCGGCCGAGATGGGTATCGTCGTGCATCCTGCTGCCTTGGCACCATAGTGGGCACCGAGGCCGCCCGTGAAGAGGCCATAGCCATAGGCAATCTGCGCCACATCGTTCGGTCCGCCGTCGGCATACCTGATGCCACGGGCGAAGCACTCTCCCCAGAAGTCCAGGTCATGCTCTGTATAGGCGCCGACGGTCGCTACACCGGTCGTGCCGGAGGACATATGGATCTCGCGCACTTCGGAAAGCGGCACGGCAAGCATGCCATACGGATAGGCATCCCTCAGGTCCTGCTTCGTAACGAAGGGAGCCTTCTTCACATCATCGAGGCTGGAGATGGAATAGGGATCAAAGCCCGCCTCGTCGAAGCTCTTCTTGTAGAAGGGGATCTTCTCGTAACACTGGACGGCGGTCTTCTTGATTCCCTCGAGCTGCAGCGCCTCAATCTGGTCGTGCGGCAGCGTCAGGATGTCTTCCTTAGACTCCATGCCTCTCACCTTTCTGTTCCTAACTCTCTCTGTGCCGAACCTGAGCCCGGGCGCACTACATCCTAGCCGCCTTCTATGTCCGGTCCATTTCGGCTGAACGCTGCATCCCGTGAGCGGTTGCCTATTCAGCGTTGCCGGAGCCACAGAACTGTGGAAGCGATGAGAAGGTGAGTTGAAGCCTTCTTGCAAACATCAGCCATTGTTGTCAGATGGCAGATGCGGGTGCAATAGAGATGCATCAGCAATGCCCGAAATCCTTAACGCGGCGCGGGCGGCGCAGGTGTTGATTGCTCAGAAGCCCGGTGGCCACCGGGCTTCATTCGTTAAAGTGCGTCTTCCTTATGATGCTTTATGTTCCCTTCTGATCCTGACCACCTCTTCCGCGATCTCGAGAATGGTTTTCAGAATCCCCGCAAAGAACGCGAGGGCTTGCAGGATTTCAAAGATATTGTCCTGAGGCTCCCTCGATCTCTCGAAGCGCCACCCGCATCCGGATATCGCTTGTGCAGGCTGCATTCCACAAGACACGTCTTTCACGTCTCGCTATCCCTGCTGACGCATATCTTTCAGAGTTTATGCAGGACATATGTCGTTTCTGGCACTAGCAAGGGCAGGGCCCAGTCTTGCTGCCCCATCTCTGCCGAGCAGAGCTGCACGTTTCGGCACATGGCATGACATGCCATCTGGCATATCCAGATATCCGGTTGTCTATGCAAGTCTTTCATTGCGCCTCAAAGACGTACAATTGCGGAAGCTGAAGCTTCCGGCACAAAGGAGAGGAACATGCTTCGAATCGGCCTTCTTACGAGCGGCGGCGATTGCCAGGCCCTCAACGCCACGATGCGCGGCATCGTGAAGACGGTTCTCCACAACTCGAAGGAGAACGTCGAGATCTACGGCTTTGAGGACGGCTATCAGGGCCTCATCTATGGGCGCTATCGCCAGATGAAGTGGAAGGACTTCTCCGGCGTGCTGACCCAGGGCGGCACGATCCTGGGCACGAGCCGCACCCCCTTCAAGATGCTCGACGTTCCGGAAGCAGACGGAGTCCAGAAGGTCCCTGCCATGAAGAAGACGTACAAGAGCCTCAAGCTCGACTGTCTCTTCATGCTTGGCGGCAACGGCTCCACGAAGACCGCAAACCGCCTCTCCCAGGAAGGCCTGAACGTTATCGCCCTTCCCAAGACCATCGACAACGATACCTGGGGAACCGACATCACCTTCGGCTTCACCTCTGCCATCGATGTGGCCACCCGCTACCTCGACGAGATCAAGACCACGGCATCTTCCCACAATCGCGTCTTCGTCGTCGAGATCATGGGCCACAAGGTCGGCTGGATCCCTCTCTATGCAGGCATTGCCGGCGGCGCTGACGTGATTCTTCTTCCTGAGATCCCCTACGATATCAAGAACGTCGTCCGCGCCATCGAGTCCCGCGAGCAGTCCGGCGGCCGCTATGCCCTCGTCGCCTGCGCAGAAGGCGCCATCTCCAAGAAGCAGGCAGCAATGCCCAAGAAGGAGTACAAGAAGCTTGTGGCCCAGCGCCGCTACTCCGTTGCCTATGAGATTGCAGACGAGATTGCACAGCTCACGTCCCGCGAGGTCCGTGTCGGCATTCCTGGCCACACGCAGCGTGGCGGCACCCCTGATGCCCAGGACCGCATCTTTGCGACCCAGTGCGGCGTCGAGGCAGCCCGTGCCCTCTTCGATCATGACTATGGCTGCATGATTGCCAAGGTCAACAACAAGATGGTGCGTGTCCCGCTTGCTGATGTCGCAGGCAAGCTCAAGTACGTCGACCCGAAATCGGACCTGGTCCAGGAGGCAAAACTTCTGGGCATCAGCTTCGGCGACGAGTAAGGCCGAAAGCGCCAATTGCAGCCCTTCCGGAAAGAGCCTGGAGCGCAAGCTTCAGGCTCTTTTTCATGAGGAATGGGCAATGCGCGCGAGACGTACCAGCTCATCCAGCCATTCCTCTTCATCCATGAGGACAAGCTGCGCGTGGGGCCTGCCCCGTGATTCGCCAAGGCGTACCTGGCAGGAAGGCATCCCATCCTCCGCCTCCTCCTCTCCGAAGAAGGTACGCACCTTCCAGAAGGAAGCGGCGGGAACAAGGCCGACAGGCACCCCATCCACACAGCAGGCAAGATTCTGTTTTCCTGCGCATGCACCTTCGATCCAGCAGAGCTCGGCAGCATAGGTGCCTGGCCCCTGCTTCTCCAGCAGGGATGCCGCCGCCTCGACAGCCGCCTTCCTCTGCCCCAGCGCCATCTGAAGGCGTCCGGAGCGCTCCTGGGCAGCAATCCTCAGGTAGCTGCCGTCTGCCAGAAGATGCCTGAAGCAGAAGGCCGTAGCCCTCGCATCATCTTCTGCATCATGCGGATGGAACGTATATCCATAGGTTGCTGCACACTCGGAGAGCCTCACCCACCGCTTGCTGCCCCATTTCCTCGAGGGCTTTCCATGCACGCGGGCAAACTCCTTCATCACATCGAAGGTATTGCGGGGCCAGGAAGAGAGGACTCCCACACGGCGAAGCATCGAGAGGTCATAGCTGACGTTGTAGCCAGAGACGAGGCCAGCTGACCCAAGCGTCTCTGCCAAGGAGGGTGCCAGCTCCTCTATCGTGGGAGCGTCTCTGACATCTGCATACGTGATGTGGTTCACCTCTGCAGCGCCAGGCCACTTCGTATGGTGCTGAGGCCTCACGTAGCTTGAGAGCAGGGTCTCGCCGTACCCATCCACGACAGCGATCTCGAGGATCTCATCGCCGTCAGAAAAGCCTGTCGTCTCCGTATCGAAGATGGCGACTCTGCTCAAGGGACAGCCGAAGAGCGCATCCGAGAGGTCTTCGAACTCATGCATCAGGTGCGCCCCTCATCTCTGGCTGCCAATACATACTAGAAGCGGAAGCTCTCCGCTCCCTCAATCTCGAGATTTGCCTCGAAGAAGGCCTTCATGGCCGCAATGCCCAGAGCGGTATCCTCGATGCCTGTCGTCTCATAGGCAGAGTGCATCGCAAGCTGCGGCATGCCCACATCCACCGCATGGAGCGAGATCTGGGTGTTGGAGAGATTGCCCAGAGTCGATCCTCCACGCATATCGGAGCGATTCGCGAAAGTCTGGTAGGGAATCTTCGCCTCGTCGAGTATCGCAGAGAGTGCAGAGCGGCTGAAGGCATCAGAGGTATAGAGCTGGTTTGCCGCCTCCTTGATAACAATGCCGTGATTGAGCTGGCAGCGGTTGACCTCATCCGACTTCTCAGGATGGTTCGGATGCACGGCGTGCGCATTGTCGGCACTCACAAGGAAGGACTTTGCATATGCCTCATGGAGCTCCTCTGCGCTCCAGCCCAGGCCGGAAGCGACACGGGAGAGCGTATCCCTCAGAAGTGTCGACATCGCGCCCTGCTTCGTGTTCGAGCCCACTTCCTCGTTGTCGAAGCAGACAAGAACGCTCACATCGTGCGGGTTCTCGGAGGAGAGGAAGGCTTCGAGCCCGGCGTAGACGCTCTGGAGATCGTCCAGGTGTCCTGCACTCACGAACTCATCTGCCGCTCCCCAGATGGTAGGCTTCTCGCGGTTCACGAGATAGAGGTCGCGCCCGAGGATATCCTCTGTCTTGCAGCCCAGCTCTTCTGCCAGAAGGTCGTCCAGAGAGCCCTGCTTCAGCTTTCCAGCCGACCAGAGCGGCAGGAGATCTATCTGCCTGTTCGGGCCGAAAGACTTGTTCACGTCGCGGTCCATATGTACCGCCAGGGACGGGATCAGGAGAAGGTCGCGATCGAAGTGGACAAGATGCTCCTTCGCTCCCCTGCCCTCGCGCACATAGACCCTGCCTGCCAGCGTGAGCGGACGATCGAACCATGTGTAGTCGATCATGCCGCCGTAGGCTTCCACATCAAGACGAAGGTAGGACTCGGGGCCTGAGAGCTCAGGAACATTCTTGAGCTTGAAGGTCGGGGAATCATTGTGCGCCGCGACGAGCTGGAAATGGGGCGCATCGAGCGTCTCCCCTGCCTTCCAGGCAATGAGGCTCGAGTCGTTCCTGACGGTGTAGTACTTTCCGCCCTTTGCCTGTGTCCAGGACGTGCCCTCAGGAAGATAGGCAAAGCCTGCTTTATCGAGACGGGCGCGCAGCGCCTTGACCGTGAAGAATGCACAGGGGCTCTCGCAGATGAACTGCAGGAGCCCCTGGGATGCCGTACGTGAATCCAAGATCGTGCTCTCCTTCCGCTAGACCAGAAGGCCGATAAGCCAGCAGGCTGCACCTCCCAGAAGCATCGTGACGGGAAGAGTGACAAACCAGGCCTGGACGATATCGGCCGCAACACCCCAGTTTACCTTCCTGAGGCCCTTGGCGGAACCGGCGCCCATGATCGACGTCGTTATGACCTGAGTCGTGGAGACGGGTGCGCCGATCGCTGTCATGATCTGGATTGCGATGGCAGAGGAGGTCTCGGAGACAAAGCCCATGACGGGCTCGAGCTTCGTGACGCCGCCGCCGACCGTCTTCATGATGCGCTGGCCGCCGACCGAGGTGCCCAGAGCCATCGTCGCAGCGCAGAAGATCTTGACCCAGAGGGGAACACCAGAGCCAGGAGCGATGAGGCCCTCGGAAATCAGCGCAATCGTGATGATGCCCATCGTCTTCTGGGCATCATTCGAGCCATGACTGAATGCCATGAACATGGAAGAGCAGATCTGAAGCCTGTGGAAGAGCGAATTGGCGCGGTGCGGCACCCAGTTCGCGAAGAGCTCGAACACAAGCTTCATAAGGAAGAAGCCCAGGCAGAGGCCTATCAGAGGAGAGGTGATGAGGGGAATGACGACCTTGTCGAGGACGCCCGTCCAGATGATGTCCTGAAGACCTCCGGTCGCGACGATCGTGGCACCAATCAGAGAGCCAATCAGGGCATGGGAAGAGCTCGAGGGGGCGGACTTCCACCAGGTGAAGAGGTCCCAGATGATGGCACCGACAAGCGCGGCCAGAATCACATAGAGCTCCGGCGTGATGCTCACGAGCCCCTCGGCGATGGTCAGGGCGACGCCCTCGTGCGTGAGGGCACCGATGAAGTTCATGCCAGCCGACATGAGGATCGCGACGCGAGGCGGAAGGGCTCTCGTATAGACCGTCGTCGCAATGGCATTGGCTGAATCGTGGAAGCCGTTGATGAGCTCGAATACAAAGGCTGCCACAAGCACGCCCACAAGCAGCCCGCTAAGCATTCTTCAGCACCACATTGCCGACGAGGGCTGCCACGGTCTTGCAGGAGTCGAGGATCTCTTCCTGCTTGTTGTAGATCGTGTTCCACTTGAGAAGATGGGTTGGCACAGGATCCTTCTCATCGAAAAGGCGTGCGAGCGCATCGTGGAAGACAGCATCGCCCTCATCCTCGATCTTGTGGATCTTTCCTGCCTCCTCCATCACCACAGGGTCGCGGCGGAAGTCATGGAAGTGCTGGAAGAGCGTATCCATGTAGTGACAGGCTTCATTGGCAAGACGTGCCATCTCCGTCGCCTCAGGAGGATTCGTGTTCACGTGGAAGAGCTCGTAGCGCCTCGAGACATTCTCCATCCCATCCACCACATCATCCATCTTGAGGATCAGAGACGAGATGTCCTCGCGGTCGAAGGGCGTGATGAAGGACTCGTTCAGATGCTCGAAGATGCGCGAAAGCATCTTGTCGCAGTCGGTCTCATACTGCTTCATCTCTTCGAGACGGTCCATGTGCTCTGGATAGGTCGAGATGATATCGAAGTAGCAGTCAGATGCTGACAGGATCTTGGCTGAAAGCTCCTGGAACATCTCATAGAACTGGTCTTCCTTCTTGCTGACTCGGGACATGGGGCTCCAACCTACACAGAGAGTAAAGACAACGTTAAGTATAGGTAAAGCGCACGTTAGGCCCCACCAGATTGGCCGTTTGTGGAGAAATGTACGCCTTCTGCGAGATATCCGACAGCTTTCGCGGAATATGTGTATGAAATCGGGCCGAAGCGCTTCCATCCATCTTCGCGCATGCGGCATCCGGTGCACACAGAAACGGTGCATCGCATCCGAGATGACGCATCCCTGAAGCCCAGCATATCCTGCATGCCCCAAGCCTCTGCCGCACTGTCAGATGGCACAACGTGCTAGGCTAGAGTGAATCAGAAAGCAAGCTATCCGGATGCAGGCACCACATGAATCTCGCACAGGCCATCGAGCATGCAAACTCCATCGTGTTTCCCGGCTTCCTCGTCGGCGACGAGGCAATGACGGAAGAGCGCCACAAGAACGAGGAAGCGCTCGTCCTCCTCATGGACGCCTGGAAGACGGCGCCTCTGGGCCAGGAGCCCTTCGGCTTCGATACCGTGAGGAAGCTCGCCGGCAGGAACCGCGAGCTCTGCGACCTCTATGGGACAGAGAGGCTGAGAGACGAGCCGGTAGCGACGCTTGCAAGGAAGCTTCCCGACTCAGACCTTGTGCACGCCGTCGCCGTGATGCAGCACCGCTCCGATGCAGATGTGGCACGCACGGCAGGAAGAGATCTCAGGGATCTGGGCGTTGCCTGGCAGGAGGCTCCGGTCTCAGGCATGATACTGGGCATCGATCTCGAGACGACCGAGCGCGACCCAGCACGCGGCTACATCATCAATGTGGGCTTCGAGTTCATGTATATGTCTCCCAAGGCAAAGCCCACGAACGGCCATGCTGCCTATTTCGGCATCCCCGAGATGTACAAGGAGAAGGGCGTGCCCTTGACCGAGGTGCACCACATCACCTGGAAGGACCTCGACGGCAAGACTCCCTTCCGCGAGGCAAAGGCCGTCCAGGAAGCGCTCATCAAGATCCTCGAGCGCTATCCCTTCATGGCACACAATGCTGCCTTCGAGGATTCCTGGCTGACACTCCACCTCGATGGCTATGCCGAAGGCAGGAAGGCCGGCAGGATCGTGCCGATCGACACGCGCGACATCTGCAGGAGATGCGACCCCGAGGTCAAGAACCTTCCCCGCGAGGCAAGACCTGCTGCCCTTGAGTCCTGGGCAAGGCGTCGCAAGGTCCTGAAGAAGAGCCAGAAGGAGCGCCACTTGGGGCTTGAGGACGTGGACCTCATGTTCAAGACAGTCCAGGCAGAGTTCTCAGAGCGCACGATGTTCGCGTCCTGATTGAAGACCCCATAGATACGAAAGCAGCCCGCAGTGCCTATGCGCATCTGCGGGCTGCAATCTTTATTGGGAAGTGAGAGAGGAAGGGGTTCGAAAGAGGGGTTTCCGAACTTACTCCTGCCAGGCCTTTGCCTCGGCCTCGGAGATCGGACGAATGTCCTCGCCGGCAGCGTACGGGGACTCGGTGCCACCGATGCCGTGGAGGAAGTAGAAGCCAGAGCGGTTCTTGAAGAGGGACTCCTCGTAGCCGGCTGCGTCGCCGAACTCGCCGAAGGTCTTGTGACCGACCTCGGTCGACTTCTCGGTGTCGTAGCTGTGACGCTTGCCCTGGAAGGTCATGGTCTTGCGCATATCAGATGCTCCTTCAAAATGTCAATATATTTTCCGCCAAATGTACTCGACAGCCGTTATATTAGCAACTCGACATGTCGAGCAGCCGGCAACAGCCAATTTGTGCAGGTTATTCACAGGATGTTCATCAACTATCAGAATCTCGAAACATGGACGCCCTATGTACTCGACATCGACTCGTTGCCGCAGACGGCAGAAGTCGACCTCTGCTCGACATGTCGAGCAGAGTGATAGTGAGACTATCATCCCTGTCGAGTACTCCTGTTCGGCAGGGCATTGCCTTTGTTTCATCAGATAGCACACGCATGTGCCTGCCTTGGCATGCTTCCCATGCATGCCCGCTTTCCAGGAACGCAAGGCCGAAAGCAGCCTCCTCTGCATAGCATCTTTCTTGCAGAACACATCTGAGCAGGGAGACGCAATGGAACGCTATACGCTTTCAGATGGATATGAGATGCCGAAGATTGGCTTGGGGACCTTCCAGATGAAGCCAGAAGAGGCAGAAGCTGCAGCAGCTTCTGCGCTTGCAGCGGGATACAGGCACATCGATACCGCCAACATATGCATGAACGAGCGGGCAGTGGGCCGTGCAATCAAGCGTAGCGGCATCTTCGTGCCCTCCAAGCTCTGGCCAAGCGTCTGCCGCGCAGGAGCAGAAGCGATAGGCGCAACGCTCTCACGCCTGGACACCGACTATCTCGATATGCTGATCCTCCACCAGCCAGCAGGTGACTATGTCAGGGCCTGGAAGGCGATGGAGGATGCCTATGCGCAGGGCAAGATACGCACACTCGGCCTCTCGAATTTCTTCGAGAAACAGATACAGAAGGTCATGGCTTCAGCGCATGTCATGCCTCAGCTCGTGACGGTCGAGTGCCATCCCTGCCATCAGCAGCGCGAGCTCAGAAGCTACCTCAAAGCCCACAGCATCCTCCTCGAAGCCTGGTATCCGCTGGGTCATGGAGGCAGGAGGCTTCTGGAGGAGCCTGCATTCGTGCGCTTGGCAAAGAGCTATGGCAAGACGCCTGCCCAGATAGTTCTTCGCTGGCAGTACAGATGGGCACTTCCGTCATCCCCGGCTCGACGAATCCTGCCCATGTTGCCGTGAATGCCGATATATTCGATTTCCCGCTTTCCACCTTCGAGATGGCAGAGATAGCAGCGCTCGATGGAAAGAGGCGCTACTTCCACCAAAACCGGATGAGCCTTCTTGCCTATCGCATGATGCGTCCCGACTTCGACGCTCAGAGATAGCCTCTGGTCTAGCCAGGAAGCCTGCAAAAGAGCATTGGACATGCATTCCCGAAGGCCATGCGAGCACGGATCGGCACGCAAAGAAGATGCCGGCCCCGCATGAGCGGCGCCGGCATCAGACCATGGACTATGAGAGAAGCTCTACTCCATGAGCTTTGTGACCTCGGAGGCAAATTCGACCGGGTCGTCGATAGGCAGGCCCTCGACGAGCAGTGCCTGATCGTAGAGGATGTGGCCATAGAGCTTGAGCCTGTCCTTGTCCCCTGCCTTCTCTGCAGCAACAAGCTTGCCGAAGACCGGGTGTGCAGCATTGAGCTCGAGCACGCGCTTGGCCTTGGGGGCAGTTCCTGCCTCAGGACCCTGGGCAATCACACGCTCCATCTCAAGGGACACGGGGCCTTCTGCAGAGACGCGGGCCGGTGCATCCTCAAGACCAGCGGCCACCGTGACATCCTCGACCTTGCCATCCAGTGCTTCCTTCATGGCAGAGAAGAGGTCCTTGTTCTCGTCAGCCGTCTTCTTTGCGTCAGCCTTCTCGTCTTCCGTCGCGAAGTCCACGTCCTTGCTCGAGACGTTCGTGAACGTGAGGTCGCGGGCATCGGTACCCTTGTGCTCGGAGTCTCCGGCCACTGCATCCACATGGTAGGTGCGCATGACCTGGAACATGAACTCGTCGACATCCTGCGTGCAGAGAAGGACATCGAAGCCATGGTTGAGTGCAGAGCTCACGACCGGCATCTTCTGGATGCGGTCACGGGACTCGCCTGCAGCGTAGTAGATCCTGTCCTGGCCTTCGGGCATTGCATCGACGTATTCCTTGAGCGTGACGTACTTGTTCTGCTTCACCGACCAGAAGAGCAGGAGGTCTGCAAGCTCATCTGCCTTGGAGCCGTAGGAGTTGTAGATGCCGAACTTGAGGCCACGGCCGAAGTTCTCGAAGAACTTCTCATAGGCTTCGCGGTCATTGTCGCGCATATCCTGGAGCTCGGACGTGATCTTCTTCTCGACACGACGTGCGATGGCACGGAGCTGTGCGTTCTGCTGGAGCGTCTCACGGGAGATGTTGAGCTTCACATCAGGCGAGTCGACGACACCACGGACGAAGTTGTAGTAGTCCGGAAGCAGGTCTGCGCACTTGTCCTGGATGAGGACATTCGAGCTATAGAGGGCAAGGCCCTTCTGGTAGTCCTTGCTGTAAAGATCGAACGGTGCCTCGCTGGGGATGAAGAGCAGCGCGTCATAGGAGATCGTGCCCTCAGCGTGGAAGCTGATCGTGCGGGCCGGCTTTGCCCAGTCATGGAAGGTCGACGTATAGAACTCGTCGTAGTCCTTCTGCTCGACCTCGCCCTTGCGCTTCTTCCAGATCGGCGTCATGGAGTTCAGCGTATCGAGCTCCTGGTACTCTTCGTACTCGGGCTTGTAGTCGTCGCCTGCATCTTCCGGCTTCGGCTTCTGGCGGCTCTTTGTCACCATCATCTGGATCGGGTGGCGCACATAGTTCGAGTACTTCTCGACGAGCTCGCGCAGACCCCACTCGGAGAGATACTTGTCCGTATCGTCTTCCTCGGTGGAATCCCGCAGATATACGATCACATCGGTGCCGTGGTCGTCAGCGCTCGAGCGCTCGCCTTCCTTGGCCTCCTCTACCGTGTAGCCGGAGACGCCATCAGATTCCCACGCATAGGCAGCATCCGCACCATATGCACGGCTCACGACGCGGACCTTGCTCGCGACCATGAAGGCAGAATAGAAGCCAACGCCGAACTGACCGATGATGTCCATATCGGAGCCCTGGTGCTCAGCGTTCTCCTCCTTGAACTGCTCGGAGCCAGAATGGGCGATTGTGCCGAGGTTCTTGTCGAGCTCTTCCTTGGTCATGCCGATACCGTTATCGGAGACCGTGATGGTGCGGGCATCCTTATCGAAGGAAAGACGGATGGCAAGGGAGCTCTGGTCCACCTTCACATCCGGATTCGTGAGGCTCTCGAAGCTCAGCTTGTCGATAGCATCCGATGCATTCGAGATGAGCTCGCGGAGGAAGATCTCCTTGTTCGTATAGATGGAATTGATCATGAGATCGAGAAGCTTCTTGCTCTCAGTCTTGAACTGTTTCATATGCATCCTCTCACATTGCCTTGCAGGACAGCTATGTCCTGCCCTCTCCATACCTTTATCGATGTACCCGCTGAAAATGCATCTATTCAAGATGAGGCATAAAATCTGATATTGAAGCGCTTAGGTTTTCGCTTTCTGGCTCCCCAAGACGACAATACGGAGCGGCTTGCTTTCTGCACGACAGTTCTTCATTGCGTGTATGGTTGACACAGCAATCCTTCCGCCCTGCCGCTCCCGGCGAAAGACACGTTCGATAGAGGCCAGCGATGCGTACGATAGATGCATCGTCCAGAGATTGGATTGCGCATGGCCATGACTGTCGATAGCGACGAGGATCTCGAAAGAGAGTTCACGGAGGTGTGCCGCGAGATAGGTCTGTCCCCCTCCGAGACTTTTGCCATCTTTGCACGGGCGGTCATACGCGGACGCAGGATTCCCTTCATGCCTTCAGCTGAAGGCATGAAGGAGCATGCAGTGCATGCTCCTGAGCTTTCCATCTCGGGCGGAATCGCCCGGGACATTGCTGACCTGCAGGCAGGGGATGTCATCTCTCGCGAGAAGTCTCGTACGATGCGCGCGGCACGAAGAAGAGATGCGTGAAGTCTTGGAACGTCCATCATGCCCGGCTCGATTGCGAAGCTCAATCCTGCTGGTGTCCGCTGACGCTTCTGAGATATGGACCATGCATTCGCTCCCGAAGAGCCTGAGGAGATGCTGGGACGGCTCAATCTCGTCGAGAGCTCACCTCCTCTCCATCTCTTGCATGGAGAGAGGCATTTCACAAGAAAGAGCGCTGCCTTAAGAGGAATAATTCCTGTAGAACACAACTCAGTTCCAGGAGAGGAGCTGCACATATGAAGAGCGTCCTTATCAAAGACACGACCCGCGAAGAGCGGATAGAGATCATCCGCAAGGGTCTGTCATTCTGTGCCGATGGCAGCTGCGAGAACTGCAGCGGCTGCTCCATGGGTGTGGCATCGATCGACACGATGTATCAGCCCTACATTGACGGCAAGCTCGAACTTGCCGAGGTCAACATGCTGCATGCTGCAAAGCGCTACACGCTGGGCGGCGGCTACAACGTGGATTCGGACAGGAAGTAGGTTCCATACACACAGACATGACGCAGGGCGTCCGGCATCTGTCGGGCGCTCTGCTGCGTTTCCTGCTCTGTCTTTCTGCTCTTACAGCCTGACGGGCGTATTCACGAGCCTGCCTTCTGCATCATGGCCGACAGAAATCGCAAAGTCGAAGCGGTCCACATCGACGCAGTATGCGAAGTCCTTGACAGGGAACTCTGGACGCTTGGGATCGAAGAACTTGGCACCGCAGGTGGTGTCGAAGCCTATCGCTTCCCTCTGGCAGGCAAGGTGTGCCACCTTGGGGTCTTCCCCTTCGAGGAGCGCCTTGATGTAGCGGGCACAGAGCACATCCTCATCAGCCCTTGCCACGCCGGCATTGCCCATTGCGACGATGGAGACTGTCTCAGGGTTCTTCTGCTTGATATAGCGTGCCGTCGCCGCTGCATTCGCAAGAGAGGAGCAGACGACCTCGGTAGCACCTGTGGCATTCACGATGCCCTGTGTGCCAGCAGAGGTCGTGTGGATGCAGGTCTTGCCTGTAAGGTCCACGCCCGCTACCTGGACGGGCGAGTTGCCATACTCGAAGCCTTCGACCTGCGCTCCCCCGCGCTCGCCGAAGCTCACATACTCCGGATGCTCGCGCTTGAGCGCCAGGGCATCCTCGACAGAGCCGATCGGATAGATCTTCTCTGCGCCCTGGTTGAAGAGATAGGGCTCGAGCGTAAAGGCACGGAACACATCGATCACGACAGTGAGGCCTTCTGCCTTCTTAGCACCCTCGACGAGTTCCAGAATCTGTACCTTCATGTTCTGCCCCTTCCTCTGAGTCGTTCCGTGCCTACCCTACGACTCTGAATCGGTGCCGTCGATGAAATTGATGGACTTCACCTGAGGCACATGGATCTCTATGAGGTTCTTGATCTGCTGCCTCTCGCCTGTCGTGAGTGCACGGTCTGCTTCCACTGTGGCTACGACCTGCTGGGACGGCGTATCGCCTCCGGAGACAAACTCGGTGCCGACGTGGTACTCAGTGACGGCAGGGCACGCGGCCTGAAGCTCCTGCGCCGTGAGCTGCGTCTCATAGGTATCCATAGAGCTCACGGTAGCAGCATCGTTGGTAGCTGCAGCCTGCCTCACCATGTCTGCTGTCATGAATATGCACGGCACGGCGAAGAGCGCCGTAGCGATGATGAGGGTACGGCGGATGCGCTTGGCAGAGCGCTCGGAATCGGCACGTGCCGCGGCAGCCGGACAGAGCGGGATGCGCAGGGCCAGAAGAACAATCTCTGCCGCAAAGACGATGAAGACGACATTGAGCGCGAACTCATAGAAGGCACTCAATGCCTGGACGATGTTTCTGATGGAGAGGTAGTAGCCGACAGCGCAGAGCGGCGGCATCAGGGCTGTTGCGACCGCAACGCCTGCAATGAGTGTCGTCGGCTCCTGGTTGCGGGAGTTTCCCAGGCCTCCCGCAAAGCCGCCGGCAAGGGCGATGAGCACATCCCAGACGGTGGGCGTCGAGTTCGTGAGGAGCTCGTTCGTCTCATAGGAAAGAGGCGTCAGCACGAAGTAGAGGGTCGAGGTCGCAAGGCAGAAGGCAACCTGTATGGCAAGACCCAGGAGTGCGTCTCCGAGCGTGTGCCGGTCGAGCGTTGCCACCGAATAGGAGATGGCCAAAACCGAGCCCATGAGCGGGCAAATCAGCATGGCACCGACAATGGCTTCGGTCGAGTTCGTGTTGAGGCCGATCGAGGCGATGAGCATTGCAACGATGAGGATGCAGAGATGGGGACCATCAAGTCGCGAGCCATTCACGAAGCGGCGGCGGATCTCCTCGAAGGAAGCCCTGCCTTCACGCACGTTGAAGAGGCTTGCAAGATGCCGCCTGAGCCTTCCGGTCATGCTCTTCTCTGCATGCGTTCTTTCCACTGCCCTCACCTCTCGCTTTCGCCGGCTATATACCCGCTGAAAGGAGACAGAAACTCTCTTCTCCCCTTCTCTCGGGATGTGGCCACATGAAAGCCGGAATGCGGCATATCCAGCGCACAGGAATCCGTAAAGGTTCTACGTACAGACGTTCTTATGCGTACAAGCGTGTAGAATGGATTTCATATAGGAAAATTCGGGTCTGTGCAGGAGGTGCAGCGGATGGCAAGGAGACGTTCCAAAGAGGAATGGGACAATATCTTGGACGGTCTTCTGGAAGACATGCGCAGGCAGCTCCGCGGCGAGGCATCCTTTGCCCAGACCGCTGAAGATGAGCCTCTCATCATGCGTGGCTCCGACTTCCTGAATAAGAAGGCAGCAGCTGACGCCTCAAAGCCTGCCGAACCTGCAGCAGCAACGAAGAGCTCCGCTGTTCCCTCAAACCCCATAGACCCCACCCGCAGACGCAGAAGCCAGCTCATCGAAGCATCGAAGAAGGCAGATCTTACCGATTCCGGCACGTTCGAGCGCTTCTTCCCCGAAGCGGCACGCTTCGTGAATGCAGATGAGGAAGCATCAGACGAAGCCATCCCTTCAAGGGATGAGCTGAAGCCGGCACAGAGGACCGCTCCAGTCCACACATCGCCGAGCACGGCATATGACACGGGGGCGATCGACTTCGCGTCTGGCGGATTTGCAGACGATACCGATACGTTCGGCTATGGCGCAGAAGCTGACGACTTCGATGCCAATCTCGAGAGCCCGGACTGGTTCAGCGCAGAGACGATGGCATCAGGGTCGGCCAATAGCGGCTACAGCAGCTATGGAGCAACGTATCGCAGCAGCTACTATGACAGCTATGGCGGATACAAGCCACAGGAAAGGCGCCCTGCACCGCTCACAGAGACACTCAGGGACCTCCGTGCCCTCGAGAAGAAGGCAGGCAGGAACCAGGACAGCCCTGAGGTCTTCGAGAAGCAGATCATGCTTGCGAAGGACTATACGGAGGAGCGCGCCTTCCCTGACCATAGCTGGCGGCAGATCTACCGTCCGACCTATAGCTCCCTCAACAATACAGAGCTCCGTGACTACTTCCGCTGGAGGACCCTCTGGCGTGAGGGCATGAGGGAGGCAGCCCCCGGCTGCTGCGCCCTTCTCTATGCCTATGAGCTCATCGTCGGTGCCACGGATATGGGACCGGAAGAGATCCTCTCTGAGCTTGACCAGCTCCTGAAGCTCTTCAGCGACAAAGAGATCTGGAACATGACAAGAGACGCGCTGAGGTCTCTTCGGCATGACTATGCAATATTCTCTGGCATCGACCCCAAGTCCTACTTCTCGGATGATGCGCTTGCCTTCTTCAGCCATGTGGCCACCCTGCGCAGGGCACAGAATGCGGTCTATGAGAAGGAGGGGCGAGAGGCTCCCAACCTGGAATATGGCATAGAGCCGCCCTCTGACGCAGAGCTCCTCGAGGCCTTTGCCGGCATCTCGACCTTCGACCCCACCCGCTCCCCGTTCTTCCGCAAGAACCAGGAACGTGCAGCAGCCGTGACAAGAAGACTCTTCGATGCGTATGTGCTCCACTGCGCAAAGAGGAGGAAGCAGAACCTCATCGATGGCACGGTAGGCATCCCCTACCGCTCGATCGTGCTCCCCTTCTACCACGCACCCATAAGGCAGGATCTTGGTGCCGAGGGAAGGCGCTTCGATGCAGCACCCGGAACCTATCTTGTCTATGAGCGGGGCACCTGGATCGTGCATGAGCCATGCAGCTACCCGGACAAGAGCCGCGAGCTTGCCCGCATCTTCCGCGAGCTTGACCGAAAGATGCGCATTGCCTGGGACTTTGGCCATGCCCTGAAGCCGCAGAACCTTCCGAAGTACATGCTGCGCATGATCGACGATGCGATAGCAGCCCAGAAGGAAGAAGAGGAGGCAGCTGCCAAGGCAAAGGAAGAGGCAGAGAAGAGGCGCTTCAAGGTCGACCTCTCGAAGCTCTCCTCCATCAGGAGTGCTGCGCACGTAACGCAGGAAGCGCTCCTCGTCGACGAAGAGCGCGAAGGCTATGTCGCAGTCCCTGTCACGGCGCCTGCTGTCGCACCGGTGCCTGCAGAGGCTCCCGCTCCTGCTGCCCCGACAGCTGCACCAGCCCCTGTCCCAGCTCCCACTGCAGAAGCACCAGCTGTACCGCAGGAAGGCACAAAGGCTGCTGCGCCTGCCAGGCAGGCAGAAGCAGCGCATCCCTTCGGGCTCACGGATACCGAGCACGACCTTGCCCTGGCACTGCTGGATGGCAAGGACTACACAGCTATCGTGTCCGCCACGCCCGCTACCTTGGACATGCTCATCGACAGCATGAACGAGAAGCTCTTCGACCTCGAGGGCGATGTATGCTTCGAGTTCTCAGATGACGGACCAGTACCGATAGAAGACTACGCAGAAGATCTCAGAAAGGCTCTTGTGCATGAGTGACCAGAACCAGACAGCCCCGCGCGTGCCGAAGCGCATTGCCGCTGTCATCATCAATTCCCTCAAAGGCGGCGTCGTCCCGCGTGTCGGCCTCCCCTATATCACGGTCGGCCGCGAACGCGAGATTGCCGCATTGCTCCATGACCTGGAGCTCGTGAAGGAGGGAGGCGCCTCCTTCCGTTTCCTCGTGGGCCGCTATGGCTCGGGCAAGAGCTTCCTCTTGCAGACCATCAGGAACCATGCAATGGGCAACAACTTCGTCGTCTGCGATGCCGACCTCTCCCCTGAGCGCCGCTTCCAGGGAACGGGCGGTCAGGGCCTTGCTACCTATAGAGAGCTCATCCGCAACCTCTCGACGAAGACAAGGCCTGATGGCGGAGCGCTGAACCTCGTGCTCGACCGCTGGGTCTCGAACATCCAGGCACAGGTCACGATGGAAGACGGCCTGGCGCCAGATGCTCCTGGCTTCGAGGCTGCCATGGAGAAGCGGATCATGGCAGTGATGGGCCAGATCCAGGAGCTCGTGCATGGCTATGACTTTGCACGCCTTCTCACCATGTATTGGCATGCAAGCATCGAGGGCGACGACGAGAAGAAGGCCCTCGTCACGAAGTGGTTCCGTGGCGAGTACCGCACGAAGACGGAGGCACGCCAGGAGCTCGGCGTCAACATCGTTATCGGCGACGATGACTGGTATGACTACCTCAAGGTCTTTGCCACGTTCTTGAAGGCTGCAGGATATGAGGGCCTCATCATCCTGATTGATGAGCTCGTGAACCTCTACAAGATTCCGAATGCCGTGAGCCGCCAGTACAACTACGAGAAGATCCTCACGATGTACAACGACACGCTCCAGGGCAAGGCCCATTATCTCGGCATCATCATGGGCGGCACACCCCAGACGATCGAGGACAGGAGGCGCGGCCTCTACTCCTACGAGGCATTGCGTTCGAGGCTCACGCAGGGGCGCTTCGCGCAGGGCGGCCTCTCGGACATGCTGGCTCCGGTCATCCATCTTGAGCCGCTCACCCACGAGGAGCTCCTTGTGCTCGTGGAGAAGCTCGCGGACATCCACGCAGGCCTCTTCGGCTATACGAGGACAATCACACAGGAGAGCCTCGTGCAGTTCCTTGCTGCCGAGTTCGAGCGCGTCGGTGCAGACTCCCATCTGACGCCGCGCGAGGTCATCCGCGACTTCATCGAGCTCCTGGATATCCTCTGCCAGAACCCCGGCATGAAGGCAGACGACCTCATCCAGGGCGACTTCCTGAAGGCCCCGGTGGATGCTCCTGTCGAGGCTGCCGCGAAGAAGAAGCACGCTGCCTCTTCTGCAGCACCTGCAGAAGAGCATGACCGCTTCTCGGAATTCGAGATCTAGTCCATGGATGTCTTCTCGCGCTATGCACCCTTCATCCAGGACTACATCTATAGCTCGAACTGGCAGAACCTGAGAGCCGTGCAGGTGGCAGCTGCCAAGGCCATCTTCGACACCGACGAGAATGTGCTCTTGACCGCTTCTACCGCCTCCGGCAAGACCGAGGCAGCCTTCTTCCCGATACTCACGGAGTTCTGGGAAGACCCTCCTGCCTCTGTCGGCTGCATCTACATAGGGCCCTTGAAGGCCTTGATCAACGACCAGTTCCTGCGTCTTGACCCCTTATGTGCTGAAGGCGGCATCCCCGTCTGGCACTGGCACGGCGATGTCTCGCAGTCCCACAAGCAGAAGATGCTGAAGCACCCCTCAGGCATCCTCCAGATCACGCCGGAGTCCTTGGAGGCCATGCTCCTGCATAGGCACTCTGCCATCCCCCATATCTTCGGAGACCTCCGCTATGTGGTGATCGATGAGGTGCACTCGCTCCTCAGAGGAGATAGAGGTGACCAGACGCTCTGCTGCATCGAGCGCATAAGCCGCCTCGCCCATGTGAACCCCAGAAGGATTGGCCTTTCTGCGACGATAGGCGACCCTATCGCGACAGGAAGGTATCTGTCCATGGGGACAGGCAGGGACTGCGTGATCCCGAAGTTCGAAGGCCCCAAGGAGCGCTGGCGCCTTTCCATGGAGCACTTCTACATCTCAGGTCCGCAGGCACCAGAGCGTGGCGAAGACGGCCTCGGCGGCGTCACGAAAGACGAGGATGAGCCTGCCTACGAAATGCCTCAGATCGTGGCAGCGCCTGAGCACATCCCTGCCAAGGAAGACCTGCCGGAAGACGCAGCGCCCGAGCCAGAGCTTCCGGATGCAGAGGCACCCTCAGACAAGGCGCCAGTCTTTGCAGACCCAGGCATCGGCTACATCTTCGAGCACACGAGGAACAGGAAGTGCCTGGTCTTCTGCAACTCGCGCGAGGAGTGCGAGGCCGTGACGACGACGCTTCGCCAGTACTGCGAGGCAGCAGGAGAGCCCGACCGCTTCCTCATCCATCATGGCAACCTCTCGAGCTCATTCAGGGAGTCTGCCGAAGACCTCATGCGCGACGAGGAGACAAAGCTCACGACCTGCACGACTGCAACCTTGGAGCTAGGCATCGATATCGGCCGCCTCGAGCGCGCCTTCCAGATCGATGCGCCGTTCACGGTTTCGAGCTTCCTGCAGCGCATGGGCAGGACAGGCAGGCGAGGCGAGCCTTCCGAGATGTGGTTCGTCATGCGCGAGGAGCAGCCAGAAGCCAGAGCCTTGATGCCTGAAACCATTCCCTGGAAGCTCCTTCAGGGCATCGCCTTGGTACAGCTCTATCTCGAGGAGCGCTGGGTCGAGCCGCCGAGACTTGATGGCCTCCCCTATAGCCTTCTCTATCATCAGACCATGGCCGTGCTTGCAAGCTCGGGCGAGATGGCACCGCAGGAGCTGGCACGCGAGGTGCTGACCCTGACGCCGTTCCATAGGGTGTCTCTCGAGGACTACCAGGTGCTCCTCAGGCATCTTCTGGATATCGACCAGATAGAGCGCACCGAGGGCGGCGGCCTCATCGTCGGCCTTGCCGGCGAACGGCAGATCAATGACTTCCGCTTCTATGCGGTCTTTGCCACGGATGAGGAGTTCACGGTCAGAAGCGAGTCCCAGGAGCTTGGCACAATCGTGCAGCCACCTCCTGTCGGCGAGCGCATCGCCATTGCCGGTGCTGTCTGGGTCATCGAGGAGATCGACTACAAGCGCCACCTGATCGAGTGCACGAAGGTCAAGGGCAAGGTCCCTGCCTATTTCGGCATGGTCGCAGGAGACATCAATACGCATATCATCGAGCGCATGAAGCATGTCCTCGAGGAGGATACGATCTATCCCTACCTCCAGACGAATGCCATCGCCCGCATCAAGCAGGCACGGCATGTCGCAGCGAATGCCCATGTATGCGATGAGCCGCTCATCAATCTCGGTGGCCGCACCTGGGTCCTCTTCCCCTGGCTTGGCACCTATGCGTTCCTCGCGCTCGAGCGGTTCCTCAAGCTCAAGTGCGCGAGCCAGCTTGGCCTCAAGGGCCTCGACTCCTCGCGCCCCTACTTCATGCAGTTTGTCATGAAGTCCTCTGCCGAGGAGTTCTACCAGGTGCTTGCAGAAGAAGCCTCGAAGCCGCTTGACCCCATGGAGCTCCTCTATCCCGGCGAGGTCCCCTACTTCGACAAGTACGACGAGTTCGTGCCTGAGGAGCTCATACGGAAAGGCTTTGCAGAAGGCGTCCTCGATGTGGAAGGCATGCTCGAGCGGGTACGTTCATGGGGAGCAAGATACGCGAAGCTGCCGCACGAGGACCATCACACGCTATCATAGAGAATCAGAAAGTTAACCGCAGTTCAAAGGGAGGCCAGCATGCAGGACGCATATTCGGACAGGCACACGGCAAAGGTCAGCTGCCCCGCCAATAGCTGTGCCTATCGCCAGAACATGAGCACCTGCATGGACCACATCCGCCTCTTTGCCGGCCTTCCCGACTCTGCCAAGGAAGAGCTTGCAGACCATGCAACGCACGAGGAATGGCCGAAGGGCACGATCCTCGTGCATGAGGGAGACCCGATCGAGTCTGTCCTCATCGTCCGCAAGGGGCGCATCAAGACATTCCGGAGCGACGCCGAAGGCGAAGAGACCGTGCTCGATGTGCTGCATGACGGACAGGCGATATGGCATGGGATGTTCCTGGAAGACCATATCTATCACTACTCTGTAGGCTGCCTCACGAAGGTAGAGCTCTGCCGCATCCAGAGGACAGACTTCGAAGCCCTTCTGGCAGCACACCCTGATGTAGCTATGAGCCTGATACAGATGCTTGGAACCGAGCTCGACGATGCAGAAGAGAAGATCATGATGCTCGGCATCAGGGATCCGAGACGCCGCTTAGCAGAGTATCTTCTGCACAGAGATGAGCGCTGCATCAACAGAGAGATCAACCTCAAACTCGAAGACATTGCAGCATCTGTGGGTCTGCGTCCTGAAACCGTATCCCGCATCCTCTCTGCCTTCGAACGCGAGGAGCTTGTGAAGCGCCTAGGCCGTGGCCGTCTCAAGGTCATAGACAGGCCAGGCCTTGAGACGATTGGACTCGAGCAGAGCTAGGGCTTCTCTGCAGACAACTTCATTCCTCTTTCAGCATCTGAGTTTGCGCCCGCAAACAAAAGGAGCCCTACACATGCTTTCTGTTGGGAACAACGTAATAGATGATTGCGAAGGTAATGCCGACAATCGCCGCAAGACCTCCTAATCCTTCGAGGTAGGGAATCTCCCAGACATGGTTGTCAATCAGATTCTCGATGATATCCTTCGCAAAATCAGCCAGCACAGCCACAAGCGCAAGCCACAGGCCAAGCCGTGAAATCGAATCGCCCACGCCAGAATTCATGACCTCATAGAGGCTTCCAAGCTGCTCATTCAGCGACTCCTGCTCTTCGCCGATACGAAGCTGATCGCTCAGAAGCTTGTATAACTCGATGCCCGGCTGCTGGTTCGATATCTCGCCGATAAGCATCTGATTCTCGAAGGCTACAAATTCCCTCTGCAGGCCCGCAAGCTCACGGTAGCTCCTGGCAGAGTTCTTATGCTTATCTTTTCCTCTTGGAACAGCTGAAATCCGTCCCGCACGCTGCGAATAGCTCGCAAGGCCCATTCTCTGCGCAAGCACAAGAGATGCAATGTAGATGTATTGGTTCAGGTAGACTCGGGCAACAGAGGCATTGAGCTCTGGATTCGCATCCATCAGGCAGACGAATGAGTAGTTTGTCGCGGCATAGATGGTTCCGGCGTCTGCCCAACGGGGCATGATTGCGTCGTTCAAGAGCTCTGTGCACATCTGGGTATCTTGACAGCAGCAGTCATCATCCATATCGATGTAGACATACTCATATATGCTTTTCTGGAAGTCCACGGTCTCTTTATTGGTGGGATTGGCGCTCCATGAACGTATCCCATCTCCCGGACTTCTCAGATCCAGGGAAAGCTTTCTGTCCCGGATGAGCTCCATAACGAACATACGGTCATCATTGAGAGGCTTTGCGTGGAACTCTCCGCTCTCACCCATAAGAATCGGACGGAAGAAATCAATGTTCTCTGGAAGCATAGGCTTCTTCTTGTTCTTGACATCTTCCAGAGATTGCACTGGATCGAAGACACAATGTTTATCGCCAATGTTCAGTATTAGCTTGGTCGCGTTGACATGGGGAGCTCTGTCGCAGCTGTCTGGAATATAGGGAATGCACGTGCGCCTTCCTGCTTCCGTGATGCGCTTCGTATCCTTTGGCTCATTGAATGTGCCATGGGTCTTGATCCACAGGACACCGCAGCCAAACGTATAGCAGTGGAGCTCCAGGCCCTCCAGGACAAGCTCGTAGCTGAAGGCTTCACGCTTGTTGTCTCTGCCTTTGATGATATAGCGATCGCTTGGCCCAGCCTCCATGGTATAGATATGGCAGAAGCCTTCATCCTCCTCTGAGTGGCCTGACGGATTCAGATCGCCGAATATCTGCCGCGCATCATTGCCAAGATACTGCCAGACAGCATAGCGATCTATGTAGCTGTGGATATCGGGGACTGCCGATTCGCTGCTGCGGCAGCAGAGATCGTCTGCTTTACCGAGACGGTTCCATCCCAGCTTTTCAAGCGTCTCCTTTGATAGATAGTCGCCCTGATGTCCTGACTCTGCTGCAAAAGACCAGGCGAAGTAGAAGTAGCTGTTTGGCTCTCCTTCAGCCATATCCGATCTTTCTATATTGACCTCATCGCAATCCTTCTGATTGTCATTATTGGCTTCACTGGACATGCAACTGCCTCCCAAATATATGCTTAAACTGTTTTCAGAATAGGCCGGACAGTACATCGAATTGTTGTGCAACATCTGCCAATGTCAGGGCACGTCTGGTTGCAGGTCATGCAGGCACCAGACCTAAAGATGCCGAGCAAAAGACTCATCACATGCCGGCGCTCTGCCCTGCAGCAGGCCTCACTCATGAAAGAAAGTTTCTGCATCGGCCCGGGACACAATGCATACTGCATCATGTACGATCTTTCAGAAATGGAGAGGAAGCTATATCTCGTCAGGCCTGACAGTATGGCGAGCAGCCCCATCGCATTTGATGTATACGCCATAGCCGCTGAGCCGCGCAGAGAGGCTAGCGCCGCATTTCGGACAGCGCGCCTGCGCAATGCAGATATAGTGATTGACATCTTCAGGTGTGAGATAGCCAACATATTCGCAGGATGTGCATCTGAGAAAGAACTTGCCGCTCTTGTGTCCACGCGACAGCATCATCGGAGCCCCGCATTCAGGGCACCGCTTGTGCTTCTTGATACAGCCGGCAAGTCCATATGCTTCTGCACCATCATCAGCCGGTCCCTTGGTCCCATAACGCTGAATCAGAGACTGCGTCTCTAGTCCATTCCTGCGGATTCCCAGGTTCGTCAAAGACCAAATCATATCGACAGCATGGAAGCCTTCGATTCTGAGAGGTGTCTCAAGCACCGTCTGCGGAGCCACTCCGTTCTTTACGGGAGGATGGAAACGCGACGGCGGCATGCCATACCAGCAGATCTTGCCGTCGATCATAACAAGCGGGAAGATTGCATCATCAGACTGCCATGTGAACGTCTTCCAATCCTCTGGCAGTTCTCCGTACTCGCTGCACTTTGCAAATACTTCGACGCCTCTATCGCGCAGATCATGCACGATGCTATACGCCTCTGCAGCAAAGGGCTCTTCAAGCTTGCCGTCCGGGAATGAGAAGACCACTCTGATCTCAGCCGCCCTGAGATCGGCCAGAAACCTGTCTTTCGCCTTACTTGGATCCAGAAGAGCGATATTTGGCCCGAAATCGAGGCTATGGAGCATATCTGCAAGTGTGCCATTGCGGGCAGAGAGGACTCTGCCGAAGTCGCGATCATATCGGCAGAGGGCCCTGAATGCATTCCTCTCGCCTGCCGCCTTCGTATCCCAGAAGTTCTCGTTTGCAACGGTGAAGAGCTTGCCTCTTGCTCTCGTTACAGCGACATTCACGAGTCTGTCGACCGAACCATTCACGTTCTTGCCCGTAAGGATGCCTGGCTTCATGGCTGGATAGCTCTCGACCGTATCCAGGACAATCACATCACGTTCCGATCCCTGGAACTGATGGACTGTCGAGCATGCCGTCTCAGAAAGATCTGTCATGTCCTGCGTGCGGCGCTCCTGATAGTCCTGCATCATGGCACGCACAAGCCGTGCCTGGGCTATATAGGGGGCTATGACACCGATGCTCTTTGCACCTGACTTCGCTGCTGTGAGCGCCAGACCGAACGAGACAGCTGCTCCAAGCACGTTGAAGCGGGAATGGTCTGCATTGCTGGCAGATGGACAATACGTTCCTCTGAGGTCTACGAGCGTCATGGCACTCCCAGCACAGGGATTCAGTGCAACAATGCTGCTACGTGCCTTTCTGACATCGGGATGGTCTCTCAGAAGCCCCTCGTAGAAAGCTTCACTCGAGAAAGCGGAGATTTCAGGATGCATGCGCCTCTGCTCATTGAGCATTACAAGCCAGGGATGGAAGTGGGCTCTCTGCTCTCGATCGACGATGCCAAGATATGAGAAGACATCCTTGGAAAGAACGTCTTTGGCAGGACTGGAGACGATGGGCGCTAGCTGGCGGAAATCCCCGACGAGTACCAACTTCCTTGAAGCATGCATGGCTGCACAGACAATCTGCGGAACATATGCCATGCTCACCTCATCGAACAACACCAGGTCATACTTCCTGTCTGTGAAGAACTTGTTCGCATAGAGCTTCGAGACCGTTGTTGCGACCATATGTGCATGCGCAACTGCTCTCAGTTCATCTTCATTGACGCTCTTGCGAATCTTGTTGATGCGCTCCTGTATGCCCACAAGCTCGCTGGAGGTGCGCACACCCGTCTTCCTGAGATCCGTACGTCTCTTTTCAAGAGAATCGAGCTCATCCTTGAGGTCAGGATTGCAGCTCAGCGCATAGCGATATGAAACAAGGTCTTCTTCTGCATCCAGCGCTTCATCCCTGACGTGGCCAAAGCGCATGACCTCTGCATTGTTGACAACCTTGTCGCGGCCCCGTTCCCGCAGAAGCTTCGCAACCTGAAGGACCATGCCATCAACTGATACATTGCTGTGCGATACAGCAAGCACTGTCCGTCCCGTCAGGATATGGTTGATTGCAATCTCAGCCATGGTGTAGGTCTTGCCGGTTCCAGGAGGTCCCCAGATGAGCGTGATGGGATTCTCCCTCACGTGCTTCTTGGCAATCTCCTGGCCAGCCGCGACAGCAGTGATGGGGCGCTCTGTAGCAAGTGCAGGACCTTGCTGCATAAGTTGCACCGCCAAGGGACTGTTTGAAGCATTCAGCGTTGACAGACGTTCGTTCAGTGCTTCAAGCAGCTTCCATGGCTCGGCATGGATATAGGCAAGCGACACTTTCTCCCCGAGGTCTTCTTCCAGCGAGAGCGTAATCTCGAAGGCTTCACAGGCTATGACAGAACCTTTGGAAGAACGTTTGTCTACATCTACGGTGATAGGAGCATCCTCGGATAGATGAAGCTCGGATTCCATCTCGAAGCTGTAGATCGAAGCCGCCTTCTCGCGCCTGACGCGTTCACCGTTAACGATGCGATAGCTCCTGCCACCCACATCCCGCTGATAGACCATCTCGTCATTCACGCTCTTGCGGAATGTTGCAAGGTCTCTTGCAGCCTTCGGCGGCAGCTGCTGCCCACTTTCGTTCTCTGCCAGCATGGATATGCTCTCAATCAGGCATTTTGGTTTTCTTTCAACATTCAGATTGTATCCCATGTGCCAGCTATACACGAGAAGCCAAGGCGCTGCTACTGCCGTCAGATTGACTCCGGCTTATACTTCACGTATGGCTGCCTATGCCGATCCGCGACTCTGAGAAGCTCTGCATAAGCAATCCAGCCCTGTCAGCCCACAGGCTCTGGACAGCAGCCCTCTTGTTATGTTATCGAGCCTAGTTCGCTCTCTGGTACACAGCCTCGAACTGCTTCACCCTGCGCATCTCTGGCATGCCAGCTTCGACAGAAAAGGCGTCATTCGCATCGAAGCGCTGCCAGATATCGAGGCCTCTGTCGAGCAGGATGTCCCATTCATTGTTGATGATGAGATGACGGGCATGAATGGTATGCGTAGTGTCCAGATCATAGCTGAAATCAAGTCCCAGAGGCGCAAAGGACTCTGCCATCTGGTCGAAATAGCTTGTCTGCCTGGAATCAAGATATTCATCTGGTGCTGTCAGGAGATGTACCTTCACTTCCGGCACTGAGTAGTCGAAGTGGCTCAGTATCACTTCAAGAAGCTCCATGAGGTTGCGGCACTGGTAGAAGTTCCTGATGTAGGGATCGACAATCTCGACTGTGCGTACGCCTTCCAGATAGGGACCGAACAGGCTCTCATATGAGATACCTCGCTGGTTCTCACGGAAGACCTTGTGTCCTTCAAAGAGCTTCGGCTCAGCAGAAGGCACAGGACCCGGCTCGGCCACTTCATCTTTGCGTCTCTCGCTCTGCTTCCCTTCCTCAGTAGCAGGTTCTTCAGGCACAGCAGCAGCTTGGACGCTGCCCTTCACAGGAACAGCCGGGGCAGTCGGAGTAGCCACATCAGCAGCTGCCTTCTGCTGCGCAAGCTTTGTGATGGGTGCTACATCCTCTCCATCCAGAGGCACCCTGTCGCGGGAGTGATAGATGCGCGGATAGCTGTCCTCCTCGAGCGTCGTAACGTTATGCCACGTACCGCCCTTGAGACGATAGCGGAAATGCGTACGGGAGAAAGTCTCATCGATACGGTAGAGCTGGTCCTTCACACGGCAGCGCAGCTCCATCGCGAATTCCAGTATCTTCGCTTCTTCTTCAGCGGTGGCATTCTTGCCCGGGAAGATGATCTTCATGAGGCCAGAGTAGGTCTTGAGGATGCCATCGCGGTCACGGGTGGAAAGATCGTCTGACAGCTCGAAACGCTCCCTGTAGAGACCCGAGTAGTCAAGTGTACGCAGTGTGCGCAGCGCTTCTGCCAGATAGTCTACGATGAAGCCATAGTTCGAGCTGAACATATCGCCACGGATGATGTCGACTTCCCAGCCTGGAATATAGGCATGGATACGGTCGATGAAGGCCGAATCATGGTAGACTGCAGGAAGATCCTCGAAAAGATCTGTCTGTCCGATCATGTAGCCGACATCATGGCTTGTGTTGCCGACAAAGGCAAGGGAAGCTTCAGCAGACACCTGCTCGATGCCACGACTGAAGCTCTTGTTGGCCATATAGTTCTTCAGGATGTCTACAATATCAGGCTTCGGGCGCTTGTTCTTGCCTGCAAACTCGTCGAAGGCGACGCAGTCCCAGTAGCCTACGAGACCGATCTTGCCATTAGAGTTGTTTACGAAGAGCTTGGCAGGCGTCACCTCGCCACCGGAAATAAGAATTCCATGGGGCGAGAACTCACTGAACACATGGGACTTGCCGGTGCCCTTGGGGCCCAGCTCTACAAGGTTGTAGTTGCGCTCGCAGTAGGGAACAAGACGCGTGAGCTGGAAGAGCTTGGCCCGCTCCCCCAGCTGTGTCGGATCGAGTCCGATGGACCGGATGAGGATATCGATCCACTCATCTGCCGTGAACTGGCTTCTGCCATCGATGAAGCCATCCAGATCGAAATTGGCCATCTGGATGGGCTTGAGCGACTTAAGAAGATACGGCGATTCGTTCTTGGCCTCATTTGCTGAATAGGAGAGATCCGCTATGCACCAGACGCCTGAGACGAGGAGGCGGCGGTTCCTCTTCACGATGTCTTCGGTCACAAGAACGTGAGATATGCCCAAATTCTCGAACGTCGCCTCATAGGCATCACGCTTCTCGACAAGGTCGACAGAGACCTTGTCTATGACGCGCTGAAAGCCCTTCTGCTTGATATCACTCCTGATGGCACCAGCTTCTGCGCGCTGCACATAGTGGGCAGCAAGGATGTCACGTACCCGTTCGACCCCCTCCTGGATCTCTTCTTCGTCATCCGTAGCGCAGTTCTGTCCCAGCAGGTATTCGAGGACATAGCTTGGCACGGCAGCATTGCCACGCACGAGCTTCACCAGGTCTTTGCGGACTACATAGCCTGCAAAGTTGTCATTGAGCTTCCTGTCGAGATCGTCCATCGAGTACCTTGCTCTCTCTTGCCAGCGGAGACGAATAACATGAACCCAGTCTACGACCAACAAAGCATCTACTTCCAGTCGCTGAGACCCGGAACCTTTGCCAAGGCATGCGGGAACTTGTTGTAGTTCACCTTCACGCCGTCATCGAGGTCTATATGCACGTGATTGTGCGCGAGGTGGTAGATGACATTGCGTTCCCATTCTTCAAGCTCTTGGACTTGGGCCCTGAGCCGATTTGCCTCCTTCTCCCCCTTCGCCGTCTTCTCTTTCTCCAGCAGGTCAATGCGGGCGCGGAACTTGCCCTGCAGAGGGCGGAGATATCCTGTAAGAATCTCGCCTACCGTCGACTCGTCGTAGCGGTGCATATAGACAAGGCAGGAGAAAGACTTCTTCGGGCTCTGGAAGAGCCAGTAGATAGGTCTCTTCTGATAGGTCTTCAGATGGTCTGCATAGAAGCCCTTAGCAAAGTAGGTACGCAGATCGCATCCCAAAGCGTTCTCTATGAACGCCACATTTTGACCCAACGTATTCTCTCCATAAGCAGCAACCAAGAAGCGGCAGAAGCTGTCGACGATATCGTCGTCGAACCAGGCCGTCTCCGTGATGGGCAGAATGTTGTCCTCATCAGGCACAAGCTTGGATTCCGGCACCTTTTTAAGATAGTCAGCCACCGTGGAGCCCTGATCCGCAAGTACAAGCCCAGGAGTATCGAGCGAGTACCTGCCGAAGATGCAGCCCACGCCATAGGATATTAAGCTCTTCACATCACGCACCAAATCCGCTCTCCGCACCGACACCTTGTCGTCTGGTACCTCTATGGGCACCTCGCCTTCCATGTGGTAAATGCGCACGAAAATGCGGTTGAGCTCCTCCTCGTTGGACTTGAGATTGTCGAACCGCTCCTGGCACTCTTCCTGCCAGCGTGTAAATTGCTTCTCGACAAGAGGCTCTCCGGGCTGTATAAGAGGATGCGATTCGAATTTCCATGAGGTTTCGAAAGAGTTATAGTCATCTTGGGATATTTGTATATTCGATAGTGACAATTCTTCAATACGTTCCGGATTTTCATAAAGACCAAATGGAACCCTATCAACATCTCCGGTCTGGAAATGCATTGTTGGATTTAGACCCCTAAGAATGTAATTAACCGGAGCACTATTTAGCATTCCAATCAGGTAGTAATTAGAAATATCTGTACCGGCACACATGCACGAGGCACTTTCTATAAAAGTACCTTCTTCCTTTATGCGGAATGATGAATCTCCTGTAGTTAGCTGCGTCCAGGAAATCCCTTCTGAGAACGCGTATTTTTCGCCTCTAATTGTTGCATGGCCATACTTCTTAATTGCTTCACCATTATCTTTCCAATAGACAGCATTTGTTAGGTTCCCGTACCATTTCCTAAACGTCCCGCCTTTATGCGTCAAGATATATGTATTATTTTCGATACCTGTTTTTGATACTTCAAACCATAACCGTAGAAATAAGTCATTACGGCCTAGGGTAGAGCCAACTTGGGAACGAATATGTTTTGAAGTGAGCTCTTTCCTTCGGTACATACTCTGTATATATTTGCTGAATTGATATGTAATAGGCCAGCTAGGAATAGTCTTGTAAGCTTCGAGATTAACTTCGTATCGCCAAGGACACTCATCTTCGTTTGCAGCCTCGCGTAGCTTCATACTCTTAGCAGCTTCGCCTATCTCATTAGAGAGACGTATATATGTTCCTATTAGATCACTCCGCTGATTAACAAAAACAGTTGCAGTAGTTGAGACAACCTCTCCACCTATCTCATCAAAAGCTCTCGAATCTAAATGTGCCATAACCGCAATGCCAAAATATTCAATTATATGCTTACGCATCTTTTCGTAGGAGCTTATAAACATCCAGCTCTGCATGGTGACTTCTGCTGCATAGCCACCCTGCTTAGCTAGGCCAAGCCCACGCTTGATGAAGCAGGTGCAGAGGTCGCCCTTCTCATCCGGATAGTTCGCCTTAATCCATGAGGATAGCCAGGAGCCCATATTACCGCTCCCCATGTATGGCGGATTTGCAATGACGCAATGGTAGGTGCCAGAGAGCGCCTCGACATTAGCAAGCATTGTCTGGAACTTCCTGCGGAGAGATTGGGCGAAGATGCTGTCCTCATGCGGATCTCCCATACGTTCCAGCTCTTTGCGGATGGATGCCGCATCATCTGAGTCTGGCACATAGAGGCTGCCTGCCTCTCCCATATGCTCCATGGCATCCAGGAGTCGGCTCCGTTCCCTGAACGACTTCGACGTCTGGGCAAGCTCCTGAGCTTCGAGCTTCACAGGCACAAGCACCGTGATGTCTACATCGATGTTACGCTCAAGGAAGTGCGGGTCATGCCCTCTTGCCTTCATCTCCAGGGCGAACTTAGCTATCTCCGCAGCGCGAGCATCGATCTCTAGGCCCTTGAGGTTGTCCTGCAGAATCATGGCAGGAATGTCCTCTGGGTTGTATCCCTCCTCCTCATACATGGCAAAGAGAAGGTCGAAAGCGTAGACGAGGATATGGCCGCTGCCGCATGCCGGATCGATGACACGGATATCTTCTGCTCCTGGAACTTCGAAATAACTCTCTTCCTCTTTGGGAGCGATGTAGTACTCCATCTGTTCTGCAAGATCGGAATCCGGATTGTTCAGCATCCACAGACGTCCAAGGGAGTTCTGCGCGAGGAATCGGACGATGTATTCAGGCGTGAAGAGCTGCGTCGCCGGTGCCATGTCATCGACTCTTGCCTTGCGCTTGCTCTTGAAGTACTCATCCTTCCGTTCTGCGATATAGAACTGATAGAGCCAGCCTAACACCTCGACAGAGGAGCAGGCCTCTTCGCCCATGTCCTCGACAATACGATGCAAAATCGAGCCTTCCGCAAGGAGACCTGATGGCATGAGCAGCGAAGATGCAGACTCTTCAGAGAAGAGATATCCCATAGGCCCTGCATAGTGTTTGCAGACAGCCTGCAAGAGCACGGCATAGGCATCCCCTGTCGCATTGGTGCTTGTCACTGTACCGAGCAAGAGAGCAGAGACTCGGTCACGTACCATGCGGTCGAAGCCGTATTCAGGATCGAAGATGCCCTGTGCAGCATCTGCCAGCACGGCAGGAAGCGTCGAGCCCTCCCGCGGCGTCACGACGGGAGTGGTCGTATAGCCATTGGCATCCATGAAGCGTAGAGCACAGAGACGGTTGAACCACGTGTAGGCAGCGCTGTCTATAATCTGGTCGCGTCCGTGCTCGGAAATGACAGCCTCAAGCTCGCTCACTGCGCGTGGATCGGAAAGCCTCTCTGTACCCCCCTTTGCAAGGACTGCATCGAGCCTTCCTTCCACATCGCGACGCAGCTCATCGCGTGCTCCTGTAGCGAGAGCCTTAATCTTGCTCGTGTCCATGAGGCCACGTCCCCTTTCTAGAAGTCAGATCCGAACGCTCGGTTGACGGAGTATTCCTTCTGCCATGCTGTCTGATATCTAGTTGTCGAGCCCACCTTGGCAGAGATACGCAGCCATGCCGAAGGATGATCGTCCACCTCGTCAGTCAGCCGCAGCGTGACACGGATTTTGCGCTGCTCAGGATCATCAGATGTGCTCGAAAGCTCAAGCTCTCGTTCATGAGTGCAGAGGAGCGTCCCTTCCTTGTCATTGTCGTAGACGCCCACACGCACCGTCAGCGGTGATGCTCCTGAGCCACAGGGCTTTGTCTGATAGACATAGACCGAGACAGACGGTCCGGTGATGACAGGGCGTCCTGTTGTGAAGCCTTCGACACCTGTAGGCTGCGTAGCCTCCTCATGAGACCCAGTCGCTTCTACTGTCACGATGGGGATGACATCCTCCTGAGCAGATGCTCCTCCATGCACGAACCGGGCACCCGACCCCTGAAGCCTGAGCCGTGTGATGCCGCGTGGCATCACGACCTCATAGTCTCCCTTGAGTGAAAGCTCCTTTGCTTGGAAGGAAAGAAGAGAGGGATCTTCTGGCAGCCCTGTTCCCACGGCAAACCGTCTCGAACGGGCAGCATCAGCCTGCCCTGCTACGGTCTTAGAAAGTTCTGGCACATCGGAATAGGCATATGATTCCGGCTCCTGCTGCTGATACAGGAAGCCGTGGTCTGCAGTCACAATCACCTTGCCGCAACCTGCACGAAGGAGAATCTGGACCAGCTTCTCTATCTCGCCACAGGCATCATCGACCGCTTCGAACGTACGCCCTTCGCTGTCACGCGCATCGCCCGTCTTGTCGATTACGTTGTGATATACGAAGGTCAAAGGCACGCCTTCCAGATTCACCGAGCCCTTCTCGAGCACCTTCTCAGCGCTCAGGGCACGGGCATCTTCAATCGCAGCAGCAATGAGGGCACCTCTGTTCTGCAGACCGTCTGTCGGCTTTCCATCCTTCAGCACACGGCAGCTGGCAGGATCTATCTCAAGCGTGCCGGCAGGGAGGAGCGCTGCCATGCCGAGCTGGGTATAGCTCGGCAGCATGCAGACGGCAGCATCACATGAGACAGAAATCTTTCCTGCAAGACCCGGAGCCTTTGAAGCAGAGAGCCGTTCTGCAAGATCTTTTCCTGCTTCATAGCGGAGAGCATCGGAGATGATGACAGCAAGCCTATGGCTGCGGTCTGTCTGCGGAAAGGCAAGCTCTACCCAGTCATGGAAGAAGCGATCCTGCGAGGGTACAGAAGCAGGTGGCCAGCCCCCTTCGTCCATGAGATGGGTCTGCCAGCGGTTCGTGAGATCGGAGAGGAATTCGTCGTAGCTCTTCAGCATCTTGGCCTCTGCAGGCTTGAGAGCCTTCCTGAAACGTGTCTCTCCCATGCGCTTGCAGGCCAGGAAGAACTCACGGTAACGCCTGTCTACCTCATGCCAGCTCGCCGCATAGCCAGAAAGAAGGCCTGCAAGGCCCCCTGCATTCCCGCAGCTCCCCTTGTAGTCGTTATACGCTCTTTCGAATCGTGCAAGCGCAAGCAACGCACCATAGTGATGCCTGTAGCTATCGGCGAACAACATGTACTGCCGCCGCGCCCAGATGCTTCCCAGAAGTGTGAGATCAAGACCGCTCTCCATCTCTGCTGTGAGGAAGAACGCGAGAATCCACTGGTCTATCTGAGGAATGGAGTCTACATCGGCCAGAAGCTCGGGCGTCCTTGCGTCTTCGGGGATGGCATCAGCAACTGCATCTCCATATTCATGGACGACATAATCGAATGTTGGTCTTGTCTGTGCCATACGTGCCAGATCTCCCAGAACCTTCGACGACTCTGCAGGATCTGCCTTTCCATCATCTTCGACGATATCGCCGCACATGCCCTCCAGCATGCGGAATGCCATATCCCCTACCGAAGGTTCGCTTCCCGCCGAAGGAGCATAGCCAAGATGCTCTCTCATGGCAGACCAGAACGCCTGGGCAAGCCCTGCCGCAGAGATAGCTCTCAGAGCCACCTCGTCCTCTCTTGACCACTCGATGATGGCTCTTGCCGCCATGGACCGTGCTGCATCGCGCACAATGGAATCAGTAGAGCGGAGCGCCACAGCGCAAAGCGCAAAGCGCAGGCTCTCGGCTGTATCCTTCGGCAGTCCAGATTTTGCAAGCATCTGCCTGCGTTCCTTGCTCTTGAAGAAGGCGGCATGATCGGAGATGGTCGAGGCAAGCTCGACCGGTATCCCGCACTCCTCTGCCCACATGCCTTCCATCGAGCACACGAACGGCTTTGCTTGCAGCTTGAGGTCGAGGATAAGATCGGTATAGGGGTCTGGAGCACCGCCTGAACGATACAGCACGAACCGCCCTTCGGGCTCCTGCCTGAGCACACGCCGCTTCACAGCCATCTCATGATGCGTGGCATTCAGGATGGTTGCCCCCTCAAGCTGGATTCTCTCTATTGCTTCAGCATAGTCAGACCCTTCATCTTCCCAGAAGACAAGCCTGACATTGCCTTGGAAGGCATCCTCGAGGCGCTTTCTGACATCCGCTAGGTCGATTCTCTCGTCCATCTCCTACACCGTGACCTTCTCGCCCTTGCCAAGTGCATCCAGGATGGCGGCCTTGAGGGCTGCAAGATACTCATCCGCATCTTGCGAGCTTTCGATGGCAGGCTTTCCGAACCCGGTTGCCGTGAGCTTTTTCACAGAGACTGTTCGGGCTATCAGTTCAGGTGGCACTGCAGGCGAAACCTCTTCACCTGCACTGCCTGCCGGTTCATCCGGCTGCTCTCTCGCTGGCGGCTCTGACACCGGAGGATTAAGCAGGGCAAGCAGGCGTCCTGCCTCCCGATCCGTGAACATGTCCACAAAAGACCTGATAGAGTGCGGCGCTCTGAGCCCTGAAAGCTCGCTCTCCGCATTCCGGAAGATGTTCTCGAACTCTTCGCGGACATCTGCCGGCAGCTCATTCACCTTATACGTCTGCTCATAGGAAGCCTTGCTTTCGGAAAGCCGCTCTTGAGCCTGCCTGCGCAGTTCCTCTGTTGCCTCATGGGCGCGTTTGCCGACGGCCTTCATCGCCTTGTATGCTTCAGGAATATTGCCGCTCCGGTAGCACTCAGGATCTTCGACTGTGGCTCTCACCTTATCGATGCCGGTCCTGTCGATATCCAGCTCATCCAGCAAGGAGAGGTCATTGTCCATAAAGTTCTTGAGCTCGAGCCAGCGCTTCTCCATGGGAGAGCCATTGCAGAATGCTGTCATCTTCGAGAGATCGTTCTTGGCAAGATGCAGCCCATCGGCCTTCTCTGGGAAGGAGTGGACGAACCACGTCCTGTCACCAGCTCTTTCCGCACACTCTCTGAGCGTCTTGAGTTCGGATGCAAACCGCTCTGCAAAGGGATAGCCCTGTGCCTTGACGCTGACCGCCATGGCAGCATCAACCGTTCGTCTCGCGTCGGCGGAGAGCTCGGCTGCCATGGACTTGGGATCGAGCATCTTCGGGTTTGTGCCGGTAAACGCACGAAATGCCTGCTGGAGAGCATTCAGCTGTTCGGGAGTTACTTCTTCGATGACAGTGACAGTCAGCTTGTCCAGATCCTGCTTGCGCTTCAGCGCTTCTGCAAGCTTTGTCCCTTCCAGTGGCTGTCCTGCCTTCTTCACCTCGATCTTGTTCTGTGCATAGAGCTTCGCTATAGCAGAGCGCACAGCGACTTCCGGCCAGCCGAAATCATTCTTCGAGAACCAGGCTGTAAGGCTGCCGATGCCATCGCCGGCAATCGTCACGGTGCCCTGTGCGAAGCGGATGCGCGCAAGGACGCTCTGGCAGTAGTCCTCGAGACCAGCATCCAGGCCCATCTGAGAGTTGATACATTGTGCATAGACATCGTTGTCTGTATAGCTGCGGGTAATCTGCTGGAGGCCAGTGTAGGAACGGCGGATGAGCTCGAGAAGTGCAGAGTTCACAGCATCCTTGCCCGACCCCGTCACCTGGGCTGTCACATCGGTACCGCCCGCGTTGTATGTGGCATGCGTGAGGAGCTCTGGCAGATCCTTCTTCAGGCGCAGGAAGAGATTCTGGTTGGCAGTCTGTTTGTCGACGATGATGGCTTGGCGCACCTTGGAGGAACCGCTATTCACGCGCACATAGCGGTCTGTCTTCACGAAGACGCCTACATTGTGCAGGAAGTCGCGGGCACCATGAAGTACGACCTTGAGAGTCTTGGGTGTGCCGACGACTTCCTTGAGGAGTCCGTCGGATTCGAAGTCAGTAACAAGATCGAGCGTGAGGTCGTTCCTCTGCGGTCCCTGTAGCTCTCCATCGATCCTCAGGTTATAGCCATAAGAGTGCTCGAACGAGCCGCTTTCGCTCTTGTACGTAACCTTGCGGGTACCGCATACTTCCTGGAAGAGCTGGGCTATCTCGTCGTGCACATCCTTTTCGGGCAGAACGAGATTGTTGATCTCCTGCTCGACTTCCTTCTCATCATTCGTGAGGTACTCGTAGATATTTCCATTGCGGCGCACATACACCTGCCGCTCGAGCTCATCGAGAGCATTCTGAATCTTCTGATTGAGCTCAGAAGTGTTCTCCTTGAAGGAGCCATAAAGCAGCACGCGGAGATTGGCTGGCGTTGCACGGAAGTCATCCACATACTTCACAAGCAGCAATGCTTTCAGAAGGCGCACAGCAGTCTTGTCATCCAGCTGGTCCTCAGCGGTCGAGATATCTGCATATACCTCGCCACGGAGGTCGTTTCTGAGGCCTTCGAACATGTAGTCGAACGCAGCAAGCGTGCCATCTTCTGTATTGGCACCATCCCTGCAGATGCGCTCTGCCACCATCTGGAACACGCCGAGCATGGAGCGGGCACCTGTAGAGTTATGCTTGCCTGTAAAGCAGTTGTGGTCAGAAAGGCCGCGCATGGCACTCTCGAAAACTACGAACTGATAGGGCACGAACGGATAAGTTTTACAGAATTCGTCTGCACTCTGGTAGCACTTGTAGACCTTTGCTCCATCTGCGAAGTCAAAGAGCACGCCGAAGTCATCCTTGTACTTCTCATAGAGCGCCTCAAACTCGGGCATGTCCTCAGGCTTCTTTGCCAGAAGGCGGTCCTGGATGACCTCCTTCGCATCGGAGGAAGTGAGAGGCATCTTTATATGGAAACGGGCCTGGATCTTCGAGAAGTCGTTTGCCGACTCCTTCTTCATGCCGCCGACGATAGTCTTCATGTCTTCCTGCGATGTCACGATCACCCAGGAATCGCCGCCGCAGACACGGCCCAGCTCTTCTGCAATGGTCTGCAGGTTCACCATGAGAGTCGTGTTCTGGGCAATGAACTGTCCGACCTCGTCTACGAAGAAGTTGACGCGGAAGCCCTTCTGGTTCTTTGACTTGATATAGTCTGCCACGCGCTGCGCGAACATGCGGATATCAGGCTTGTAGCTGTTCTGGTAATCCTTAACAATATCGGTGGAATAGCCTTCGGGGTTGCCGACCGCCTCATCAAATGCAGCAGATATCTGCTTGCGATAGAGAAGCGCATAGGTACGGACTTCTTCCCAAGTCTTGCCTGGCATCCTTCTCGCTATAGCCGCACGGAAGGCTTCCAGCTTGCCTGCCTGGTCAAGGTCGTACTCCAGCTTCGCTATATGCTGCGCGTCTCCATCGAAATAGCCGCAGTGGTGGTTGAATGCCTTGATGAAGGCAGTAAGCATGGCGCCTGCATCTGCCCTTTCCGAATTGGGTGCATAGGCATCGATATTGAAGAGGACACTTTCAGAGGGATGTTTCTTCGGAGCCATCTCCATAGCGCTGACAAGGGCGGGGATGTCAGACACCTTTGGGATGAGGTAATCCATCGCAGGCTTGACAGAGCCATCCTCGTCCTGGACATTGCGGTTCTCGAGCGCAACAGCCAAGATCTTGAGCAAGTGAGACTTGCCCGAGCCGAAGAAGCCTGAAATCCAGGCGCCATTGCCGACACTCGTGGGCTCGTTGTAGCTCTCCAGGAATTTAAGGAGATGCGTCTTCACCTCGTTCGTAACAACAAACTCATCGAGCTCGTTTGCAAGGTGTGCATCGTCTGTCTCATCGGCCTTAACGACGGGGTCGATAGGCCTGTCTATATCTTTCTCGAATGCGTCCTTCAGAAGCATGGGGCACCTTCCTTACAGATCAAATACGCGTGTTGCGCGGTAATAGCCCTCGCCGGATTCCTGCTCGAGGCCAAGAATGTTCACAGACGTGGTTCCATCAGCAAAATGCTCATAGCGCCCAGGAAATACCAGCACAATCGGTATCTTCGACGAAAGGCCGCTCAAGAGGTTATGTGCACGGACATAGGGGAATGTCTCTCCGATGCCTGTCACGAATGCGATATCGGCATCTCCGTGTGCCTCTATTACCTCCATGACCTTCTTTGCGAGATAGCCCTTAGCATCCGCAACACCCTCGAGCATCTCTATGAGATCGGAGCGCTCAGAAACCGCTTCAGCCTCTACTAGCCCCTCCCACGCACCATCATTATCAAGCCGCTGGAGCACAAGATCGTAGAGGTTGACCTCGATCGGCGTGACGCCTCTATCCGGAAGATCATGCTCGCAGATGACATGGATGAGGTCTGCCGCATAGGCCTGCTGCGAAGGATCGTAATCGATGATGTATGTACCTTCGCGCATCATATAGCCATTGCGTCCAAGCAAAGCATCATCGGAGAGCTTGTCTACGATGAACTGACGGGCATCATTGATGTGTTTGAATACGGCACCCATCAGAGGATCCTCCCCGGAAAGATGGCAAGGTCGCTAGCATGCTCAGGATCGAGCGCCTCTTTGAAAGAAACGGAGGGCAACAGAGGCGTGATCCTGCGATCTGAATTCACCAGATGGCAATCCACCAGCAGGCGGAGAACCGTGTTTCTCATCTTCTTCTGGCCCAAGTCTGTCATGCGCCCAAGCTCAGGGTGAATCTCAGCCTGCTCCTCGAAGAATAGGTCATATGCTTCCTGCGGAAAATCCGGCATGGAATGCTCGTAGCGCGCGACAATCACCTGCTCAGAGAGGTCCCGCACAAACTGGTATGTACGACAGATAGCGACCCAGAGCATTGCATAGCGGTCATCGCCTATGGCAGAGACGAAGAATTCCACTTCCCCATCCGTGAGCTGACGGAGTCGCTTCACTATCTCGCCTGAAACGCGTTCACGGGAGCTTGCTGCGTTGAGCTGGAACAGATTGTCGTCGATGATCGTCTTTCTCGCTGCAGCCCAGTCATGCAGATTGAGATACAGACGTGCGGCAAGAAGGCTCTCCTGTACACGGGCAGAAGAGCCGCTCATAGAAAGCGAGTAGCTACGAGACAAAGCTGACACCTCCGAGAGGCTGGTCAAAAGAATATGATTGGTTGTACTGCAGGCCAACGCCTGAAGCAAGCCAGACAAGAGAACCAACAGCCACGCGGTTAAAAGCCCGGGAAGACAGAGAGGCTCGCTACGCTGACATTCTCAGACACAGAGAGGTACCCAAAGGAATCTCTGTCCAGAGCATGCGAACGCGCCACATGAACCCTGTCAATATAATGGACAGTGGGATCCCAGATTTTATGCGGCTTCCATCGTCTCCGGATCGTACGCGAGGGCCCTCTCGAAGCGGTCGAAGAACTCCTCCATCGCCTCTGCCGGCACGCGGTCACCGATGGACTCGTGCGGACGGTAGCGGTTGTAGTAGGACTCGATGAACTCGATCGCCTTGTGCTTCGTGTCGGAGGCATCCGAGAGGCGCTCGTGGTGGTACCATTCGTTCTTGAGCGTACCGAAGAACGACTCGGCGACCGCATTGTCGTGGCAGCTGCCCGTGCGGCCCACGGAGAGCCTCACGTCGTGCGCTGCTGCCCAGGCGGCGAGCTCTGCGCTCGTGTACTGGCTGCCGCGGTCGCTGTGGAATATGGCCCCTCCGGCGACGTATCCGCGCGAATATGCCATCTCGAGGGCTGCGACCACGAGGCCTGCCCTCATGCTGTCCCTTATGCTCCAGCCGACGACCATGCGCGTGCACAGGTCTATGACCACGGCCAGGTAGATGAATCCTCCTGTGGTCCTGAGATAGGTTATGTCGCCCACGAGCTTCGTGGTCGGGACGGGGCTCGAGAAGTCCCTCTCTATGAGGTCAGGCCGCACAGGCGCGTCCCTGTCCGGCACCGTCGTCCTCCTGGAGGCATTGGGGCAGATGCCGCGCATCCCCAGCTCGGACATGCATCTCCGCACGCGGCAGGGGGTCGTGCCTGCGAAGCGGCCGTACTTGGGATCCCCTGCCAGCTTGGACCAGACCTTGCGGAAGCCGAACCGCCTCCCGCTCTCCTCCCATATCCCGATGATGGCCTCCTTGAGGGGTCCCCAGGGGTCCTCGGGGCTGCCGGCCTTCACCCATCTGCAGAAGCCTGACCTGCTCGCGCCCAGCACCCGCGCCATCATCGAGACGCTGCAGCTCGCCCTCTCCGCCAGCATCAGCCGGAACCTGTCCTCCGTCAGAGGCTCCTGGCGAAGAAGGCTGCGGCTTCTTTCAGGAACCCGCTCCCGCTCCCGGGCTCCCTGATGCGCTTCCTCGCCTCGTCGAGCTCCTTCTGCTCTCCGGTCCTCTCCTGGGTGACCCGCCCGGTCTTCGCCTGCTTGAGGATCCAGTCGTTCAGGGTCTTGTCGCTGGTCCCGAGCTCCGAGGCGCACTCCCTGATGCTCTTCTTCGGATCTGCCTCCCGGGCCTTCCTGCAGTGCCCGGCCGCCTCGAGCCGGTACTCCTCCGTATACTGCCTGGGAGCCTTCGCCTTGGCCCTGGACTCTGCCTTCTCGATCTCGCCTGCGCTCACCGACATCTCTCTGCTCCAATCTGCTGGTGGTGATGGGAGGGCATCTCATCTGAGCATATCGGCTGCAGGTTCCTGCCATCCCGCTGTCCACCAAAAGATTACAGCTCAGGGCGCAGAAGGCGTCCAGCTGGTCACGAGCGATGCCCATGAGGGCCTGAAGAGGGCGATATCGGAGGTCTTCCTGGGCGCCGCGTGGCAGAGGTGCGCCGTCCACCTCATGAGGAGCTGCATGGGGGCTGCAGGATCGAGGAGCCTGAAGAGGCGCGTCGCGAGGATCATGGAGCCAGCCTTCGGGGCGAAGGATGCAGACCAGGTGCGTCCTCTGCCATCTTGCGGCGGAGATGCTCGGGGAGTGCTGCCCGAAGGCGGCAGAGATCTGGGAGGATGCGGAGCCGGATGCCCTTGCCTGCCTCGACTTCCCTGCATCGCACTGGAAGCGCCTGCGCACGGACAATGTGCTCCGATAATGTGAACCAGGCCTGCAGGACGCAGGCTGCATGGCACTGCATGCGGCATGGTGACCCTACAATGTGGTGACGTCTCATCGCTGTCCTTCTCCTGATGTGTCCCATGCCGCACAGCC
>Ga0214927_100058_pt1 | contig 91536 bp, 89 predicted proteins | sample Stichaenrichm16X_FD_168612 | JGI IMG/M metagenome (GOLD analysis project Ga0214927, IMG submission 168612) | Xylose enriched microbial communities from anaerobic bioreactor in Madison, Wisconsin, United States - 16X | ecosystem: Engineered > Bioreactor > Anaerobic > Unclassified | place: USA... | reverse complement strand
CCCTAAGATGAGATATCCCGTCTTTAAAAGACATAAGATCCCTTGAAGAGTACAAGGTAGATAGGGCAGGGGTGTAAGAGCTGCAAGGCTCTCAGCTGACTGTCACTAATAGATCGAAGGCTTGATCGAAAGATGTGAGGTGAGGACAAGGCGAAGCCGAAGTCCGAGCCCACAGCAAGATCGTTCTTTGAGATTAGCGAGAGCGAGTCATAGACGAAGCTCGAGCTTAGCGAAAAGAACTTCCTTAAAAGCAAACTTGTAACTTGGCTATTAATGTATGAAGTTTTGAAGGTGCTTTAAAATTTTATTGACAAGATGATCCCAATAATGTAGAATTATTGGGTGTTTTGTTTATAGAGGTATAGTTCAGTTGGTAGAACGTTGGTCTCCAAAACCAAATGTCGAGGGTTCAAGTCCTTCTGCCTCTGTTATGATGTAAGGCTTGTGGCTTTGGCTGCAGGCTTTTATTTTTTTATTTTTAAGGAGCATGTCAGATGAAAGACATTTTTCAGAGCGATTTTTTCAAGCCGAAATATTTTAAGAAGCATGTCAGGGATTTTTTCATAATTCTTCTGGGAACTACCCTGGTTTCTATTGCGGTTAAATATATTCTGGACCCTGCCGGGCTCGATACTGGCGGAGTCAGCGGCCTTGCTATCGTTGTAAAAAGCCTGACAGGCAGGTATTTTCATCATCCCATCCCGCTCTGGGTTTCGAACCTCGTGTTTAATATCCCGATTTTCCTGTTCGCTTTGAAGGTGGATGGAATAAAGAGTATAATCAGAACGACGATTGGTTTTGCAATAATGACGGTTGAACTAGCTGTTTTTCCTGAATTTACGCCGATCTCTGACAATATTTTCCTTACAAGCCTGTTCGGGGGCGTTCTGTTTGGCTTTGGAACTGGAATTATCCTCCTGGCGCGCGCCACTACAGGCGGTACCGATATGCTGGGGAACTCTCTGTCGCATATCTTCAGGCATATTCCGGTCGGGGTATTGATCCAGATTCTGGATGGTTCAATTGTTCTTCTCGGTCTTTTTGCCTTTAATATTGAAAACACTCTCTACGCTTTTATTTCAGTATATGTGATGGGAAAAATAATCGATAAGGTTGTTGATCGTGGTAAAAAGGCAAAGATTGCTCTTATTATATCGAAGGAATGTGATGCGATTTCCAAAGATATCCTTGTCGAGCTTGACAGAGGTGTGACAAGCATCGATGGAACCGGAGAATACTCTGGAAAGGGCAGAAAGATTTTAGCCTGTGTCTGCTCGAACAGGGATGTTCCGCAGATCAAGGATATTGTTAAGGAACGCGATAAGAAGGCATTTTTTATAGTAGGAAATGTTTCAGAGGCAATGGGCGAGGGCTTCGTAGAGCATTGGAGTTGATATGGAATCTAAAAGGGGCATGAAAAAATCATCACGGATCGCATCACTGGGAGTTTTTCTGGCTCTTGCTTTGATGCTTGGCTATGTTGAGACGCTTATCCCGATAAACTTTGGCGTTCCCGGCATGAAGCTTGGGCTCGCGAATATGGCAGTAGTTATCCTTCTGTACCTTTTTACACCGGGTGAGGCTTTTCTGGTATCGATTGTCAGGATATTTCTATCTGGACTTCTCTTTGGAAACGGCTTGAGTATTATCTACTCGCTCGCAGGCGGACTGCTGAGCTTTGCAGTAATGCTTATCTGCTTTAAGACTAAAAAAGTAAAAATGATACCATTATCCGTTATCGGGGCGGTATCTCACAACGCAGGGCAGCTTATCGCGGCTGCTTTTCTTGTGACAAATTACAATATAGTTTTTTACCTGCCGGTCCTTATCATAGCAGGCATTATTACAGGAATTATCACCGGGTCCTTAAGTGCCGCAGTACACAGCAGACTTGTAAAATTTAAATGAAGACAAACCCTTATATCAGTAAAAAAAGCATTATTATAATTTGTATTGTACTGGCCGTTCTTGCCATTTTTTCAGTCTGTTTTTACAGTTCGAGAAATTCCGGAGATGTGGCCGTTATTACCTGTGACGGGAAAAGAGTCGGCTCATTTCCTCTGAACAGAGACAGGCTCATACCGATTAAAAACAGCAGAGGCACTGTGACTAATACAGTTCAGATAAAAAATGGCGAAGTATTTATGAAGTACGCCGACTGTCCCGATCAGATCTGCGTAAAGATGGGTCACAAGTCGAAGGACGGTGAGTCGATCACCTGCCTGCCTAATAAGGTCTTTGTAGAGGTTAAGAGTCATGTTAAATCAGACATCGATGTTACTACGAATTGAGCCATGAGTGAAGATAGACCACAGATAAAAATATCGGTCCGCAGGCTTGTCGAATTTCTCCTGAGGAGCGGCGATATCACAGAGGGTATGGCTGTGCGGGATAACCTGGAATCCATGCAGGCCGGTGCCCGCGTGCATAAAAAGATCCAGAAAATGGGCGGTGTCAATTATCATGCCGAGGTTCCACTCTCTGTCAGTGTCGATATGGGAGACTATGACCTTGTTGTTTCCGGAAGGGCTGACGGCATTATCTACCAGGAGAAGGCAAAGAAAAATAAAAAGTCGGAGAACGAAAATCTTCCTGATTATACTTTCGGCAAGGGCTTTTTTCCCAATATCAAAAAATCCAAAAAACCTGAGATCGACGAGATCAAAGGCACATATCAGAAATTAAGGTATAAAGAGAAGCCTGATCTGCTGCACCTTGCGCAGGCGAAATGCTACGGCTTTATCTTTCTATGTTCAAATGGCCTCGAAGAGACCGATATTACGGTCACTTACTGCAATCTTGAGACCGAGGACATCAAAAAATTCACAGAAAGCTATACCAGAGAAGAACTTACGAAATTTTTTACAGGATTAGTCGAGTCATATCGACGCTGGTCAGACTTCACTTTCTATTTTTCAAAAGAAAAAATAAACTCAATACACGGACTCAAGTTCCCTTATCCTTACAGGAAGGGACAGTTTGATCTGATGGCAGCAGTTTACAGGTGCATTGTAAAAAAAGGCCTTCTTTTTATGATGGCTCCGACCGGCACCGGAAAGACGCTCTCGACTGTCTATCCGGCAGTAATGTCGATGGGAGAGGGGCTATGCGGGCGAATATTCTATCTGACTGCAAAGACAATGACCGCGAGAAATGCACAGGATGCATTCTCACTTCTTGCACAAAATGGCTATCGTGGAAAAACTGTCTCGCTTACTTCAAAGGAGAAGATGTGCATCAATGAGACAGTAGAATGTGATCCATCGAAGTGTCCGTACGCAAAAGGTCATTTCGACAGGATAAATGATGCACTATTTGATCTCTTAAATAATGCGGACATTTTTTCAAGGGAGAAGATAAAAGACGAGGGCAGGAGCGCTGTCGTCTGCCCTTATCTCCTCGAATACGATCTCTGCGACTGGTGCGACAATATTATAGGGGATTTTAACTATGTGTTTGACCCTACAGCTTATCTGAAGAGATTTTTTGCGGCGGATAATGGCGAAAACTATGTATTTCTTATAGATGAAGCTCACAATCTGCCGGAGCGGGGAAGAAAAATGTTCTCGGCGTCCCTTAGTACTGCGGAGATTTCGAAGGCCAAAAAGCCGATTCCTAAAGTGTTTTCAAAACTAAAATCTAAAATTTCATCTGTTCAGAGGGCTTTCAGGGACTCATTTGAGGGAAGAGACGGCGATTTTACAGTAGAAGAGCTGAACCTTCTAATGCCAAAACTGCTAAGGCTTAAGGCTGGTCTTGACGATTTTCTTGACAATGACGAGCAGAATTATCAGGGAATCGAGGATTTAAGGCAGCTTTACTTTGACCTGTCATTTTTCCTGGATGTATATGAGGAGCTTGACGACGACTATGTGATAAAGGTCTCGTGCAGGAAAAAATTCACAGAGATCACACTTTTCTGCATTGATCCGTCGAGGCGTCTCCAAAAGAAGCTTTCAATGGCGAGATCTGCGATATTTTTTTCGGCAACGCTTCTGCCGCTTCACTACTACAGGAGCCTTATAACGACCGAACAGAAGCCGTATTCAATCTACGCCGAGAGCTCGTTTGACACTGCAAACAGGCTTATAGTCACAGGAAGCGGCGTCACAAGTGTCTACAAACAGCGTTCGGATGCGATGTTTGAAAAGTACGCTTGTTATATAAAAAAAGTTATAAGCGAAAAAACCGGCAACTACATGGTCTTCGTCCCATCCTATGCGATCATGGATAAGATCAGCGGATACCTGCTCTCGGAGGAATTCGACGTTATCTGCCAGACTCCTGAGATGAAGGAGGACGACAGGGACAAATTCCTGGCTGAGTTCAGGCAGAAGAGAGAAAAGAGCCTGGCAGCTTTCTGCATTGCCGGCGGGATTTTTGGTGAGGGAGTCGACCTCGTCGGGGAGTGCCTTATCGGAGTTATAATAGCAGGTCTGCCTCTGCCGCAGGTAAGCTTTGAGCAGGAAATTTTAAGTGGATACTTTGATAAAAAGTACGGTGAAGGGTTTAATTATGCATATTTATACACAGCTGTAAACAAGGTCCTGCAGTCAGCCGGGAGGCTGATCCGCACAGAAAATGATAAAGGAGTTATCGTTCTTTTGGATGACAGGTTCTCACGCCCCGATATACGCTCACTTTTCCCAAGGGAATGGGAGAACATAGTCGATGCGGATATCGACAATATAAATGAGATCATCCGGGATTTTTGGGACAGGATAAAGCCGGATGCCTGAGATACAGGTGTTTTTCAAAGATATTACATATAAACTGATGACAAATATCATATACTCGGTTATAATTTTTCATATAAATGATTTGGAGGAAGCTATATGTTTATAATGACAGCATTTGATACGATACTCTGGGTATATTTTATTGCTGCCCTGGCACCGGCCATTTACCTTATGAGCTATATATACAGGCAGGATACGATAGAGAGCGAATCTCCGGCATTACTTTTAAGGTGTGTAGGCAGGGGCGTTCTTGCAGCCCTCGTTTCGATGATCCTTGAAATGGCAGGGGAGAGCCTTCTGAAGCTCAGTCCTGTAAGACAGGATACGCTGCTTGGCGTTATGATCTTGAATTTCGTTGTAGTAGGAGCTGTTGAAGAGGGTACGAAGTATTTTCTTATGGGAAAGCTCACCTGGCGTAACCCTGAATTCAACTGCAGATTCGACGGAATCGTCTATTCTGCATTTACATCACTTGGATTTGCCGCATTTGAAAATGTAGAGTATGTATTCAGATACGGGCTCTCCGTCGCAATTCCGAGAGCATTTCTGTCGATTCCCGGTCACCTCGGATTTTCAGTTATTTTCGGCTGTTTCTACGGCAGAGCAAGGCTTGCAGCCAATGAGGGACGTAATGGCAAAATGGCCTTCGAGCTCGCTTTCGGTTACATTCTCGCGGTTTTTCTTCACGGAACCTACGACACCTGTGCGACGATACAGAGCAGCACTTCGACCGCAGTATTTGTTGCTGTAGTGGTTGTCCTGTATATCATTGTTTTCAGGCTTGTAAAGCACGAATCCAGAACTGACAGGTATATCGACTAAAAGAGGGGAATCAGAAGAATGTCGGGTTTTACTGAATTTTTATACGAATTATTTTCAAACACTATCCTTTTATCTGGAGTTGTCGGCTGGCTTACGGCTCAGGTCATAAAGACCATTATCTTTGCGATCACAAATCACGGGATTAACTGGAGCAGGCTTGTAGGAGACGGCGGTATGCCGAGCGGACATTCGGCTACGGTCACGGCTATCGCAGTTTCCTGCGGAATCCAGGATGGATTTGATTCGCCGGTTTTTGCAGTCGCCTGCATCATGGCGATAATTGTAATGCACGATGCGATGGGAGTCCGCCGCGAGACAGGAAAGCAGTCCGAGGTCTTAAATCATCTTGTTGAGGTAGTCTACAGTAAAACCCTCTCCCCTGAGGAAAAATTAAAAGAGTTTGTCGGTCACACACCGCTCCAGGTTTTCTTTGGATTTCTGCTGGGACTTGTTATCGCTTTAATTATGAATTTTTGAGAGGAGGCTGACTGATGCCGTTTCTCGACAGGGACGCGATGGACGAATCTAAGAAAAAATGGGACAGCGTTGCGCATCCTCTTCATGGTCTGGGCACGATGGAAGACATTATTGTCCAGATCGCCGGCATTACAGGAAGCGCCGACATAGATCTCACTAAGAAAAATATCCTGATCTTCTGCGGAGACAATGGGATTTCAGAGACAGCTGTATCCCAGAGCGGCTCTGCAGTCACAGCGATGGTGGCGGACGAGATTGCTGAGAACAAGAGCTCTGTAAACAGGATGGCGGCTGTCGCAGGGGCAGAAGTCAGCTGTATCGATGTCGGCATAAAGGATGAGACACATTCGGGTAATATCATCCAAAAAAATATAGTCCGTGGGACAAAAAATTTCCTTGAATCCCCTGCAATGGAGGCAGATCAGGCGAGATCGTGCATTAAAGCCGGGGAAGAGGCCCTGAAGGAGTCGGGAGCTGATATTGCAGCGGTCGGCGAGATGGGAATTGGCGATACGACCTGCGCAGCTGTAATTACGGCATCGCTTCTGAATCTCTCCGCTGAAGACGTTACTGGAAGGGGAGCAGGGCTTAGCGACGACGGCCTGTTATTTAAGCGAAAAGTTATTTCTCAAAATATAAGATATGGTGAAGATCCTCTCAAGCTTCTCGCTAGGATCGGCGGAACTGAAATCGGTGCAATGGCAGGAGCGTTTATCTCCGGTGCAGAAAATAGAATCCCGGTGGTAGCGGATGGAGCCGTAAGTCTTTCAGCTGCGCTTCTGGCAGAAAAGTTAGTTCCAGGCACAAAAAACTTTATCATCGCCTCAATCGCTGGACGAGAGCCGGTAACGAAAGCTGTGTCAGATGCCCTTGGGCTTGATCCTGTAATCTACGCCAACTTAAGCCTAGGAGAGGGAACAGGAGCGGTGATGCTCTTCCCGCTTCTCGACGAGGCACTGGCTGTTTATAACAGCGCTCATTCCTTTAAAGGAATGAAGCTTGAGCCGTATAAGGCTTTTGGAAAGGAGCAAAAATGATTACTGTAAGAATGGCAGAAAAGAAAGATATTCCGGATATTAACAGGCTCTTATCCCAGGTAAATCTTGTACACCACGATATCAGGCCGGACCTTTTTAATGTAGGAAATAAATACTCCGACGAGGAGCTCGCCGGAAAGCTTGCGGATAAGACTCACCCTATTTTTGCCGCAGTCGATGAAAGCGACAAGCTCCTGGGATACTGCATGACCTGGTTCGAGCAGATAACAGGCGATTCAATAAGAACTGATGTAAAGACGCTCTATATCGATGATCTCTGCGTAGATGAGACGATCCGCGGAAAGCATATCGGCGCTGCGCTGTATGAGCATGTGAAAAAATACGCAAAAGAGAATGGCTTCTACAATATCACCCTGCATGTCTGGGAGGGAAATGACAATGCAGCCGCCTTCTATGCCAGGATGGGGTTGAAACCACAGTTCACCTGTCTCGAGCAGATACTCTGATCTTGCAAAGATTTAAAGCAAACTTAAATATATTTTTTTATTTTTATTAAGTGTTTATATAATATGCTGTATTGATAAAAATACAACGAATAACCGGTTGCAACATTGACAACATCTCAAAACGTGATATTATACTTGAAAAGATTTGGGGAAACTCCTTTAGACTTTTTGGTTTCCCAAATCGCTGTAAACAAAAGTTAAAAAGTATGATGAAGAGGTGTTTTGCTATGAAGTTTATGATTCGCTTACGCAATCCTAAGGAGGCAGAGGAATTCGTACATATAGCATCCGGCTTCGATTACGATATAGATCTTAAAACCGGCGCTGCTTATCTGGATGCCAAGTCTCTGCTGGGCATTATATCGTGCGCTCTGAACAAGAATGCCGAAGTTATCTGTCCGAAGGGATCAGACGATTTCAAAAAAAGTGTTTCTAAATTTGCTATTGCATAAGTTTAGAACAAGTGGTACAATTTTTACAGTTAAGTTAATAAATTATTTACAATTGAATAACTCTTCAGGGCAGGGTGCGATTCCCTACCGGCGGTAAAGCCCGCGAGCCATTTGGCATGATCTGGTGAGATTCCAGGGCCGACAGTATAGTCTGGATGAAAGATAGAGTTTCATGTTGATGTGTTTGTTTACAGTGTCCTGAGGTCATAGACCCCAGGATTTTTTTTACGCGTATTAAATGAGCGGTGCTGATATATAAAAAGACGCCCTGAAAGACACTCGTGTCTGGAAGGGCGTCTTTTTATGTATCAATAGCGCGAACGCGCGAATGAGCATGGAGCGGTTGTTATGCTGCCGCGAGCCCGAAGGGCGAAGACAGAGCGGAAACGGTGAACCGCTGGAGCGAAGCGGGTGCGAATTGGCACCGCTCATTTGATTTGGAGGCGCGAACCGCTGGAGCGATGTGGGTGCGAATTGTGAGTGAGGTGATTTGATGTTTACAGGAATTGCAGAAGAGACCGGCACGATCAGGCAGCTGAGGGACACTGGCGGAGGAAGAATTCTCACAGTAAAGGCCGAGAAGGTCTTAGAAGGCACTAAGGAAGGCGACTCGATCTGTGTCGATGGAGTCTGTCTTACCGCAACGACACTTGGAAATGACTTTTTTACTGCTGATGTTTCAGAGGAGACGCTCAGATATACAGTTTTAGGCTCGCTTAATCCTGGAGACCTCGTAAATCTCGAGCGTGCGCTTTCAGTCGGCTCAAGGCTCGGAGGTCACATAGTCGCAGGACATGTAGACGGGACCTGCACAGTCAGCAGAATAGAGCACGACGGCGACTCCTATCTCTACACTTTTTTATGTGATGACTCTCTGATGAAATTTATCATAAAAAAGGGTTCAGTCACAGTCAACGGAATTTCACTTACTGTTGCTGAGACAGGTGAAAATACCTTTTCTATTGAAGTGATACCGCATACGCTTCAGGTCACGAATCTGGGGCAGCTTAAAGCGGGAGACACTGTAAATATTGAAAATGACATGATCGGCAAATACGTGGAGCATTTTATTTCACAAAAAAATGAATCCCACGGTTTAACTATGGAAATGCTTGAAAATCTTATCTGACAGGAGGCTCTTATGGAAAAAGAATTTGAGTTTAACACAGTAGAGGAGGCTGTTAAAGACCTTCAGCACGGAAAAATCATCATGGTTAGTGATGATGAGGACAGGGAAAATGAGGGCGATCTGATACAGGCCGCTCAGTTCGCGACGACTGAGTCGATAAATTTCATGGCAAGTTACGCCAAAGGCCTTATCTGTACACCAATGTCCGCAGAAAATGCACTTCGTCTGGGACTTGATCCTATGGTCGTAAACAATACAGACAACCATGAGACGGCTTTTACGGTCTCCTGCGATCACAAAAATACGACCACAGGAATCTCGGCAGCCGAGAGGGCTGTGACCATGAAGGCACTTTCAGATGAAAACAGCAGACCAGCAGACTTCAGGCATCCGGGCCACGTTTTTCCGCTGATTGCAAAAAAGAACGGAGTCTTAGAGCGCGACGGTCATACTGAAGCGACGGTCGATCTGATGAGACACGCGGGACTTAAACCATGCGGTATCTGCTGCGAGATTATGGCTGATGACGGCCGGATGATGAGAAGGGAGGAGCTGCACGAGTTTGCAAAAAGTCATGGCCTGACCTACATCACTATTTCACAGCTTAAAGACTTCTGCAGGATCCATGACAAGCACGTTATCCGTGTCGCTTCCGCCAAGCTTCCAACAAAATACGGAGATTTTATCATGCATGGCTATCAGAATGACATCACCGGAGAACACCATGTAGCACTTGTAAAGGGAGATATAGGCGACGGCGAAGACGTTCTCTGCAGAGTACACTCGGAGTGTCTGACAGGCGACTGCTTCGGTTCGCTTCGCTGTGACTGCGGCGACCAGCTGCACAGCGCAATGATGATGATCGAAAAGGAAGGCCGCGGAGTGCTTCTATATATGAGGCAGGAAGGCAGAGGGATCGGGCTCTTAAACAAGATCAAGGCTTACGCTCTGCAGGAGCAGGGTTATGACACCGTAGAAGCAAATGTAAAGCTTGGCTTCGCACCTGACTTGAGAGAATATTGGGTAGGCGCACAGATCCTCGAGGACCTTGGAATCCACAGCATGCGCCTTCTTACCAATAATCCGCAGAAGATCTACGGCCTCACAGGCTTCGGACTCGAGATTACCGGTCGTGTACCGATCGAGATCGCTCCGCAGAAATACGACGAGAGGTACCTTAAGACGAAGCGCGACAAGATGGGACATATTTTTAAGAAAGTAATCTGATAAATTTAGTAATTTTATTGTAAAGGAGATTAATATGTACGAAGTTAAGACACTTGAGGGAAAATTAGTAGCCGACGAAAACATGAAGGTTGCCATCGTGGCATCGAGATTCAATGAGATCATTGTCCACAAGCTTCTCGATGGAGCCCTGGATGGTCTTATCCGCCACGGTGTCAGGGAGGAAAATATCACGACAGCCTGGGTTCCGGGCGCTTTTGAAATTCCTGTGATTGCGAAGAGGCTTGCACTCTCCAAAAAATACGACGCTGTGATCTGTGTAGGAGCTGTTATCAGAGGAAAAACATCTCACTACGAGATGGTCTGCAATGAGGTTTCAAAGGGCATTGCCCAGACCTCTTTGGAGACTGGGGTTCCAGTACTTTTCGGAGTTATCACGACAGACAATATCGAGCAGGCAGTGGAGAGAGCAGGAAGCAAGGCGGGAAACAAGGGTTACGACTGCGCAACATCTGCTGTTGAGATGGTAAATCTTATAAAGCAGATGTAATTATCATGACTACAGGTAATCGGCAGCTTTAAAGGAGTTTTTTAAATGACTGATGAAGATTACATGCGCCGCGCGATAGAGCTCGCGCACAGGGGTGAGGGAGGTGTAAATCCCAATCCCCTGGTCGGGGCCGTCATTGTAAAAGATGGTAAGATCCTGGGCGAAGGTGCACACCTCAAATTCGGAGATCTGCACGCCGAGAGAAATGCGATAAAGGATGCCCATAGAAAAGGAAATGATATAAAAGGCGCGACTATCTATGTGACTCTTGAGCCGTGCTGCCACCACGGACACCAGCCGCCGTGCACGGAAGCGATTCTGGAGGAGGGTATTTCGAAGGTTATCTACGGATCACGCGATCCGAACCCTCTGGTGCATGGTAAGGGAGAAAAATTTTTAAAAGAACACGGTGTTCTTGTGACACGGGATTTTTTAAGGGACGAGTGCGATGAGCTTAACCCGGTATTTTTTCACTATATTACTGCAAAGACTCCGTATATCGTAATGAAGTGCGCCGAGTCTCTCGACGGAAAGATCGCGACAGTTACAGGCGAGTCGAAGTACATCTCAGGCGAAGAGAGCAGAAATGAAGTCATGAAGATGAGAAACCTCTACAGGGGGATCATGGTAGGAATCGGAACGGTTAAAGCCGACGACCCGATGCTTACCTGCCGTCTCGCCGGGGGTGGAAGAAACCCGATAAGGATTGTCTGTGACACACGTTTATCTACCCCTCTTTGCAGCAGGCTGGTTATGAGCGCTTGTGAGGTTGAAACTATCATAGCCTGCTCAGAGCGCGTTTCTGAAGAGAAAGCAGCTGAGTTTAAAGAGCAAAATATTAAAATAGTAAAATGCCCTGAGAGGGACAGCGAGATCGACCTCACATTTTTAGTGAAAAAACTTGGCGAGATGGAAATCGACGGAATTCTGCTCGAAGGCGGAGGAATACTGAACGCTTCGATGCTTCGGGCAGGACTTGTAGATCAGGTCGATCTCTTTATCGCTCCGATGATACTCGGAGGCGACGCGAAGACTATCGTAGGCGGAAAGGGAGTAGAGCATTTAAAAGACGCCTGGCATTTTTCGATTAAAGGAGTGGAAAAATGTGGTGAGGATCTTCATGTGATCCTTCGCAAGATGATCTGATTTGTTCCAAAAAAATTAAAATTTTGTTTAAATAATGACTGACTTATGCTATAATCATACGGATGCGGGGTGAAAACCGCATCTGATGACTGTTGTTTCCATTTTCTTGGAAAGGAAAAAGCATGGGAAAAGTAAGACGCGTATATGTAGAAAAGAAGCCTGACTTTGCCGTTGCAGCAAAGCAGCTGTCCCACGAATTAAGGCATTTCGTCGGTATCAACGGTATCACGGGTGTCAGGGTCCTTATTCGTTATGACGTTGAGAACCTGAGTGATGAAGTATTTAAAAAAGCGGTCCGCACAGTATTTTCGGAGCCTCCTGTTGACGATGTTTATGAGGAAAGTTTCGATTTTACCGGGCGGATTTTTTCTGTAGAATTCCTTCCTGGACAGTTCGACCAGAGGGCGGATTCTGCTGAGCAGTGTATGAAGCTTTTGGACGACAGTGCAGAGCCTATCATAAAAACTGCTACTACCTATGTCATCGAGGGAGACATTTCTGACGATGATTTCGAGAAGATAAAGAAACACTGCGTAAATCCGGTCGATTCGAGGGTTACAGGAGAGACAAAGCCAAAGACACTCGAGGATCACTATGAAGAGCCTGAGGATGTTGAAATCCTCGATGGTTTCTGTACCGAGAGTGACGAGGACTTCAAGAAGCTCTATGAATCCCTTAACCTCGCGATGACTTACAAGGATTTCCTCCATATCAGAAATTATTTCAGATCAGATGAGCACAGGGATCCGACTATCACAGAGATCAGAGTCCTCGATACATACTGGTCAGATCACTGCCGCCACACTACATTTTCTACAGAGCTTACATCTGTATATTTTGACGACGGATTTTACAGGAAGCCTATTCAGGATTCCTACGATAAATATCTCGACAATTTCCGCGTGATCTACAGAGACAGGAGCGACAAGTTCGTCTGCCTTATGGACCTCGCTACTATCGGAGCGAAGATATTAAAGAAGCAGGGACTTCTGAAAGATCAGGAGGAGTCGGACGAGATCAACGCCTGCTCTATTATCATTCCGATAGAGGTCGATGGAAAGACAGAGGAGTGGCTTCTCAATTTTAAAAATGAGACTCACAACCACCCGACAGAGATCGAGCCGTTCGGTGGAGCTGCTACCTGCCTCGGCGGTGCTATAAGAGACCCGCTTTCAGGCAGAACCTATGTATATCAGGCTATGAGAATCACAGGAGCTGCTGATCCTACGAGACCAGTAAGCGAGACTCTTGAAGGAAAGCTTCCTCAGAAGAAGCTTGTCCGTGAGGCCGCTCACGGCTACAGCTCATATGGAAACCAGATAGGACTTGCCACAGGATATGTAAAGGAAATATATCATCCTGACTATGTTGCTAAGAGAATGGAGATCGGCGCTGTTATGGCAGCTGCTCCAAGGCGTGCAGTAAGGAGACTCGATTCAGATCCGGGCGACAAGATCATCCTTCTCGGCGGACGCACAGGCCGTGACGGAATCGGTGGAGCTACAGGTTCTTCAAAGGCTCACAATACCGAGTCTACATCTGTCTGCGGAGCTGAGGTCCAGAAGGGCAACCCTCCTACAGAGAGAAAATTACAGAGACTTTTCAAGAGAGAGGAAGTCGCTTACCTTATAAAGAAGTGCAACGATTTTGGAGCAGGCGGTGTCTCGGTTGCCATTGGTGAGCTTGCCGACGGTCTTCGCGTAAACTTAGACCTTGTTCCTAAGAAATATGCAGGACTCGATGGCACAGAGCTTGCCATTTCAGAGTCTCAGGAGAGAATGGCTGTTGTCGTATCTCCTCAGGATGTAGACAAATTCTTAGGCTATGCCAGAGAAGAAAACCTCGAGGCCACAGTAGTAGCGGAGGTTACAGAGGAGCCCCGGTTAAGACTTGACTGGAGAGGAAAGACCATAGTAGATCTCTCGAGAGCATTTTTAAATACAAACGGTGCCCATCAGGAGACAGAAGTTGAAGTTGAGATCCCTGAGAAAGAGGACAACTATTTCGACAAATTCGCTGTCTCAAAGGTGAAGGAAGATCTTGACAGAAAGGATTATAAGGGCGCATGGCTCGACAGTCTCCGCGACTTGAATGTCTGCTCGCAGAAGGGGCTTGTCGAGATGTTCGACAGCTCGATCGGAGCTTCATCAGTCTTTATGCCTTATGGTGGCAAATATCAGCTGACCGAGACACAGAGCATGGTCGCAAAGCTTCCGGTTGGAAACCACAAGTGCGATACAGTTTCTATGATGGCATATGGCTTTGATCCGTATCTTTCGAAGTGGAGCCCATATCACGGAGCCATTTATTCTATCACACAGTCTATGGCAAAGATCGTGGCAGCAGGCGGTGACTTCAGAAAGATCCGCTTTACCTTCCAGGAGTACTTCCGCAGGATGACTGCAGATCCGAAGAGATGGAGCCAGCCTATCTCAGCTCTTCTCGGTGCTTTTGAAGCCCAGATGAGATATGGTCTGCCTTCGATCGGCGGCAAAGATTCGATGTCGGGAACATTTAACGATATCGATGTTCCGCCAACGCTTTGCTCATTTGCAGTAGATACAGCGAATGTAAACGATATTATCACGCCTGAGCTCAAGAAAGCCGGAGACAAGCTGGTGTTCTTCTGGATTGCAAGAGATACCTTTGACCTGCCGGTTTACGATCAGGTTATGACTCTCTACGATACGATTCACAAGCTTATCTTAAAGAAGGCAATTGTTTCTGCCTATGTGACGGACTTCTATGGAGTTGCTCCCGCAGCTGCGAAGATGGCCTTTGGAAATAAGCTCGGTGTAAAGCTTGATATGTCATCACCGCTTGACACATTCAGGGGATACCCTTGCTGTATCCTGGCAGAGGTCGATCCTGATTCGATTGATGCTATAGATCAGGCTATGACAAACAACTCGATCTCAGACTTCTACGATGTGATCGGAGAGGTTACTGATGACGGCAAATTTACAATTGCCGGACAGGAGATCACAGTCGACGAGGCACTCGAAGCCTGGAAGAATCCTCTCGAGGGAGTATTTGCTTCGAGAGCAGACGATGACAAGACTCCGGTCGCATCGCCTGAATATCACGAAAAGAACGTATATATCTGCAAACACAAAGTTACTCAGCCAAACGTATTCATTCCTGTATTCCCTGGAACGAACTGTGAGTACGATTCAGCCAGGGCTTTTGAAAAGGCCGGTGCTTCGACAAACACAGTCGTATTCAGAAACCAGAACGCCGAGGATATCAGATCTTCAGTAGATGACTTTGTAAAAGGCATAAACAACGCACAGATCGTTATGTTCCCTGGAGGCTTCTCAGCAGGTGATGAGCCGGAGGGAAGTGCGAAGTTCTTTGCTACAGCATTTAGAAATGAGAAGATCACAGAAGCTGTCGAGGATTTGATAAATAAGAGAGACGGACTTGTCCTTGGTATCTGCAATGGTTTCCAGGCACTTATAAAGCTTGGCCTCGTTCCTTATGGAAAGATCACAGAGCAGAAGGAAGATTCTCCGACACTTACCTACAATACGATCGGACGCCATATTTCAAAGATAGCCTATACCAAGGTTGTTTCAGACAAGAGCCCATGGCTTCGTCTGGCAGGTGTTGGCAAGGTTTACGGCATCCCGGCTTCACACGGTGAAGGCAGATTTGTAGCAAACGACGAGTGGCTCGACAAGCTGTTTGCAAATGGCCAGGTTGCTACCCAGTATGTGGATATCGATGGAAACTGCTCGATGGACAGCGAGTGGAACATCAACGGTTCATACAGAAGCGTAGAGGGAATCACGAGCGCGGATGGACGAATCCTTGGAAAGATGTGCCACTGCGAGCGTATCGGAGACGGAGTTTCCAAGAATATCTACGGAAATCTGGATATGAAGATATTTGAGAGCGGCGTAAGTTATTTCAAGTAATTGACGCACTTGACATGAAATGGAAAGGAATAAGATGAAAGCATATCTTTATCTCGAGGATGGGACTGTATTTACAGGTGAAAGTATAGGCTCAACGAGAGAATCCATAAGCGAGGTCGTTTTCAACACCTCTATGACCGGTTATCTCGAAGTCCTTACCGACCCGTCATATGCGGGACAGGCTGTGACTATGACTTATCCTCTGATAGGAAATTACGGTGTCACAGACGATGCAGAGGCTGACAGATCTTATGTAGGCGGTTACATTGTGCGTGAGCTCGCAAGGGTTCCGAGCAATTTCCGCTGCAAAGGAAGCCTTGACGACTTTTTAAAGGAGCAGGATATCCCGGGAATTCAGGGAATCGACACGAGGGCGCTCACAAAGCGTCTTCGTGACAGCGGAACCATGAACGGAATGATCTCCACTGTAAAGTATGATGATAAAGCCCCTGTTCTCGAGAAAATAAAGGCATACGAAGTTGGCGATGTGGTAAGCAAAGTCACATGCAAAGAGCCGAAGCACCTTCCAGGCAAAGGAAAGAAAGTAGTGCTCTTAGACCTCGGCGCAAAGAGAGATATCGCCCTCGACTTGAATAAGAGAGGCTGCGATGTGACGATAGTTCCAGCAGATACGACGGCTGACGAGATCATCGGCATGAACCCGGATGGTATCATGCTTTCAAACGGTCCTGGAGATCCGAAGACCTGTAAGAGCATCATAAAAGAGATAAAGAAGCTGTACGATACTGATATACCTATTTTTGCAATCTGCCTTGGACATCAGCTGATGGCACTTGCAAACGGTATCGATACGAAAAAATTAAAATATGGCCACAGAGGCGGAAACCACCCTGTAAAGGATGCCCTGACCGGACGGGTTTACATTTCATCCCAGAACCACGGCTACGTCGTGGATACAGAGGGGCTCGACCCGAAGATCGCAACGCCTTCATTTACGAATGTAAACGACGGAACGAACGAGGGACTTATGTACACCGGCAAGAATATCTATACGGTGCAGTTCCACCCGGAGGCCTGCCCTGGTCCGCAGGACAGTGAGTTTCTTTTTGACAGATTTATCAAGATGATGGAAGGAGAGCTGTAATGCCACGCGACTTAAGCATAAAAAAGGTAATGGTTATCGGGTCAGGTCCTATCGTCATAGGTCAGGCTGCCGAGTTTGACTATGCCGGAACCCAGGCCTGCAGATCCTTAAAGGAAGAGGGCGTGGAAGTCTGCCTCGTAAATTCAAACCCAGCCACTATCATGACTGATAAGGATATCGCAGATGAGGTCTACATCGAGCCTCTTACGATAAAGTCTCTCGAGGCTATCATCAAAAAAGAAAAACCTGATTCACTTCTCCCTACACTCGGAGGTCAGGCAGGACTAAACCTTGGTATGGAACTCGAGGAGTCAGGATTTTTAAAAGAAAACGGAGTGCGCCTTATCGGCACAACTTCTGCCACGATAAAAAAAGCCGAGGACAGGCAGGAATTCAAGGACACGATGGAAAAGATTGGAGAGCCTGTCGCTCCTTCGATGGTCGTTCACGATGTTGAGGCCGGTGTCAGGTTTACAAATACTATCGGATACCCTGTAGTTCTTCGCCCTGCATATACGCTTGGAGGCTCCGGTGGTGGTATCGCCCACGATGAGGAAGAACTCCGAGAAATCCTCGAGAACGGACTCAGACTTTCGAGAGTTCACGAAGTGCTCGTTGAGAGAAGTATCGCAGGCTGGAAAGAGATAGAGTACGAGGTTATGCGTGATGCAGCAGGCAACTGTATCACAGTCTGCAACATGGAAAATATCGACCCGGTAGGTGTTCACACCGGTGACTCCATCGTCGTAGCGCCTTCGCAGACACTTTCCGACAAAGATTACCAGATGCTCCGTTCATCTGCATTAAGGATCATCACAGAGATCGGAATCACAGGCGGCTGCAACGTACAGTATGCTTTAAACCCTGATTCATTCGAGTACTGCGTAATCGAGGTTAATCCCCGTGTATCGCGTTCTTCAGCACTCGCTTCGAAGGCTACAGGCTATCCTATTGCAAAAGTTGCTGCAAAGATCGCCCTTGGCTATAACCTCGATGAGATAAAAAATGCTATCACAAAGAAGACTTACGCGTCGTTTGAGCCTATGCTCGATTACTGCGTAGTAAAGATCCCTCGTCTTCCATTTGATAAGTTTATCACTGCAAAACGTACGCTTACTACCCAGATGAAGGCTACAGGCGAGGTAATGAGCATCTGCGACAACTTCTGTGGAGCTCTTATGAAGGCCATCAGATCCCTGGAGCAGCATGTCGACTCGCTGATGAGCTACGATTTCTCAGACAGGACTGACGATGAGCTTTGGAAAGAGCTGGAGATCGTAGACGACAGGAGGATTTACCGTATCGCAGAGGGCTGCCGCCGTAAGTTTTCTCAGAAAAAGATGCACAAGATCACAAAGATCGACCTCTGGTTTATCGACCGCATCGCCTATATTACCGAGATAGAAAAGAGACTTAAGAGCGAGCCTCTGACACCTGAGCTTCTCCGCGAGGCGAAGAGGATTGAGTTCCCTGACTACATCATCGCCAATTTAAACGGAGGGCTTTCAGAAGACGATGTAAAGAAGATGCGCACTGAAAACGGCATCGTTGCTTCCTACAGGATGGTAGATACATGCGCAGCAGAGTTCAAGGCTGAGACACCTTATTACTATTCGGTTTACAGCGGCGGCGAGAACGAGGCTGTCGAGACTTCCGGAAGAAAGAAGATTCTGGTACTTGGAAGCGGTCCTATCCGTATCGGACAGGGTATCGAGTTTGACTACTGCTCTGTACATGCTACATGGGCCTTTGAAAAAGAGGGCTATGAGACCATTATTATAAATAATAACCCTGAGACAGTTTCGACTGACTTTGATATTGCAGACAAGCTCTACTTCGAGCCTCTGACAAAAGAGGATGTCGAAAACGTCGTTCGTCAGGAGAGGCCGGATGGAGCTGTTGTTCAGTTCGGCGGACAGACAGCAATCAAACTTACTCAGGATCTGATGGAGATGGGCGTTCCAATCTATGGAACAGATGCCAAGGATGTCGACAGGGCTGAGGATCGTGAGCTCTTCGATGAAGTTCTCCAGAAGACCGGAATCCCGAGGGCATCAGGCGGAACTGTATTTACAGCAGATGAAGCTAAGAAAGTCGCCAACAGAGTCGGCTATCCTGTACTTGTCCGCCCGTCATACGTTCTCGGCGGCCAGGGTATGCAGCTCGCATTCAATGATCAGGAGATAGAGCAGTTCATGGGAATCATTAACCGTATCACCCAGGAACACCCTATCCTCGTAGATAAATATCTTCAGGGTACAGAGGTCGAAGTCGATGCCGTCTGCGATGGTCAGGATATACTGATCCCTGGAATAATGGAGCACATCGAGCGTACCGGAATCCATTCGGGCGATTCGATTTCCGTTTACCCTGCACCAACTATCGGCGACGAGGTCAAGAAAAAGATCGAGGATGCGACGATAAAGCTCGCCAAGGAGCTCCATGTCATCGGCCTTATAAATATCCAGTTCATTGACATGGACGGAGATGTCTACGTTATCGAGGTAAATCCCCGTTCATCACGTACAGTGCCATACATCAGCAAGGTCACAGGAATTCCAATCGTAGATCTGGCTGCAAAGGTTATGTGCGGACACACTCTTCGTGAAATGGGATATAAGCCGGGACTCGCCCCAGAAGCCGACTATGTGGCTATTAAGATGCCGGTCTTCTCCTTTGAAAAACTTCGCGGAGCAGAGATTTCGCTCGGACCTGAAATGAAGAGTACAGGAGAGTGCCTGGGAATCGCTCCTTCATTTGACGAAGCTCTCTACAAGGCTTTTGCCGGTGCCGGTGTCGATCTGCCGAAGTACAAGCAGATGATAATGACAGTAAACGACAAGGATAAGCCTGAGGCAGTCAATGTAGCGAAGAGGTTCAAGAAACTCGGCTACAAGATCTATGCTACGAGATCTACAGCCAAATACTTGAATGATCACGGCGTAGAAGCATTCAGAGTCAATAAGCTCGACCAGGAATCTCCTACAGTCATGGACCTGATCTTAGGACACAAGATCGACCTCGTAATCGATACTCCGACTGAAGGTCATGGAGACAAGACGCGTGACGGATTTATAATCAGGCGTAATGCGATAGAGACAGGCGTCTACTGCATCACAGCCATTGATACTGCAAATGCCTTAGCCCATGCGCTTGAGAGTGAACCGGACAAAGTCACTCCGATTGATATCGCAAAAGTCGACAGACGATAATAGAATTTCAGGATTCCCCGGCAGAAATGCCGGGGGATTTTCCGTACCATTTAGCAATTATTGGTATCTGGTACGGAAAATCACAGCTTGAGGGAATGCAATTAATGACTGTAAGCCTGATAGCGGAATTTGACATCTTTACAGAATCGTGATAGAGTATTAACAAATAGAGCACCTGATCCAAGATTGGATGCCCAAGTTGTTTTAGAAAATAGCTCTCAAAGAGAGCCGCCTCCCTCGCCTTGGACAGACGAGAGAGGCTTTATTTTTTATGCCTTGTACAATAATTTTACGACCATTTCAATTAAGAAAAAATAAAATATGATGAAGACAGTGAAGAGGTATTCCAGCACTTCGGAACAACACCTGCATTCAGAATATATGACGTTCAAGACAAGAAAGCAAAGAAGGATATTTACGATGAATAAACTTATGGATTGGATAAAAGGGAAATTCATGAAATATCATATTTCGGATAAGGAATATGATATGATTCAAAAAGATATGCAGGAGGAGAACAGAAACAGTTTGTTGCTCTTTTCCGCGATCACGATTTTGTCTCTGCTTGTTATGCTTTTAATTTCTTTTTGTTCTCCTTTGTTAGTGAGATTTCGACCAGCTTACCATATCGCATAGGCGGTGATGAGTTTGTCGCTTTGCTTACCGATGAATCGGAAGATAGGATAAGGGCGAAAATTGGGCAGATAAGAAAACAGGTTGAAAAAGAATCTTATCACATTGCTATAGGATGTTCTGTTGGAAACACATCAGATAAAAATATATCATCCTTGATTGCTGAAGCAGAAAAACGAATGTATGAAGATAAACAATTGTATTATCAGAATAGTGGCATAGATAGAAGAGCAAGAATATAGCTGCGTAAGCCACATTGTCAGCTTTTTTGTGTTGGTGCCGGAAATACCATCATCGTCGTAGATAACGGCAAATTCCTGTTTGCATGTGAACTTCCACTCTTGAGTGCAACTAAATGAAAACCAAGCTGGATTTAAAGCCTCTAAACCATTGAAAATACTGAAAAAAACGGCATTTTTGCATGCAATGATGCAGGTTTTTTGATATAATATATTTAGTCGTGATTACTACTAAAGAAAGGACATCAAATGTACCTTGATTATCTTGTAGAAATACCGGATGTTAAAGAAAAAATACTCCTGACAATAACAAAAGGTTCATTACTGTCAAAATAATTATGATAATCTCATAACTATTCATTCGCACCACCTCCCTTCCGTAAAGAAGTGAGGCATCCGCTCTCGTCATAGGTGCTCTGCGTGGTAACACGCATTTTCATAGTAAAATAATTTTCTGATTATTTCAATAAAGAAAAAATAAAATTTCATCCAATTATCTATCTTCCAAATATGCTATAATATTTTTGTAAACAGGCAAAAATAGAATCAAAAGTACTTGAGGAGAAAATGTTATGGCTAATGCTGTGGATATAAGAAAGCTGGAATCAGAACTCTGGGAATCAGCGGATCTTCTGCGCCAGGGATCTAAGCTGACTTCAAATCAGTATTGTATGCCGGTTTTGGGACTTATTTTTCTTCGGTACGCCTATGGCAGATATAAAGCAGCAGAGAAGGAGATTTTAAAAGACCGTCCGACACGAGGCGGGAGAGTGATGCCGGTAGAAGCAAGTGACTTTGCGGCAAAGAGCGCACTTTATCTGCCAAGAGAAGCACAATACGATTATCTGGTAAATCTCCCGTCAGATATTGCATCGGCTCATTTGAAAAATCGCAGTGGCGAAGAAATGAAGAGCCTTGGTGAAGTAGTCAATAATTCTATGGAGCTGATTGAGAATCAGAGCGAACAGCTGAAAGGAGTTCTGCCAAAGAGCTATACAGATTTTTCAGATGATCTTCTGTCGGAGCTGCTTAGAATTTTTAATAACAGAGCATTAGACGATGTGGGCGGAGACATAATCGGAAGAATCTACGAGTATTTCCTGAATAAGTTTGCGAAGAATGTAGCTTCAGATGATGGAGTATTCTTTACGCCTAAATCATTGGTTAAAATGATAGTAAATGTGATAGAACCGAAGTCAGGAATACTTTTGGAAATTAAGACGCCGTATTTAATACAATTTAAGGTTGCCTGACCGTAGGGGTTTCGGTTTTGACTTAGGGGTTTCGTTTTAGGTCAGGGGTTTCGGTCGGGCACAGTCCCGGCTTGTTTTGTATATGGAGGAAATGCGCTATGGGAAAACTCTTTTCATACAATTTAGATATCAGAAAAAACGCTTATTTGAATTGGCGTACGCAAGCAAATGATCCGGCACATAATTTACATGTTCTTGCATCTGATTACGCCGACGGAGCGGTTGTGTTAATAAATGCAGTGTTGAAAGATAACAGTGACAAAAAGGCTGATTCCTTAATAATGCCAATTCTGTATTCGATAGATCAGTCAATTGAGCTGTTCCTGAAAACTATCATTCGACTTATTGATGAACAAAGCGGAGACGGGATTTCAAACTACAAGAGTCACGATATCGCCGAATTAAAACAGCAAATGGTAGCAAAGATAAAGAAGGTCGAGAAGAAAACTGCTGGACTTGAAAAGCATCTAAAACCTGTTACAGAATTTATCGATGAGCTGTATGTGAAAATAAAACAAAAAGACGACAACGGGCGTGACAGGGTTAATATCGATTTTGCCAGATATCCATTCACCGCAGATGGAGCAGCGCATTTCTATGTTGAAGAAAAGGATAATGTGGTAATTGATGTCGAAAACCTCGGAGAAAGATTTATTTGTATTAGAGATTCTTTGGAAGCGTTATGTCTTATGTATGAGGTCAAAAAGGAAAATATAGAAGAAATACAGGGAGATTTGTAACAATGCATCAGCTTACGAATAAACAGTACGAAGAATACAAGCGTCTGTGCCACGCCAGAGACCACGGACAGATGTTGACGCCAGATGGGTTACGGATTATCTGTGCTGGATTCGATTATGATCCGGAGGCCATCGGAAAGCATATGCTTGAGACTCTGGCGAAGTTTCAGGCGAAAGAAAACAAGATATAGTTATAATGCGAATAGAAAGGGTTTACCGCCCGTGATATAATGTGAAACACGAGCTCCACCGAGCGCAATACTTTTGTCGTGGTTTGGCGTGGCGTGGTATGGCATGGAACTTTCTCTGAAAGGAGGTAGGAACCATGTCTGAGAGACAAGCTCGTTACGCACTTTCCAAGCTGGGCTATGGACTGCATAAGAGTCGCGTTCATAATATACACGCTGATAATCTCGGCGGGTACAGCATCTATGATCTGTACGGGAATTACGTCGTTGCAGGAAGCCGGTTTGAGCTCACCATTGACGATGTCGTGGACTGGATCGCAGAGCGTAGCTAATTGGAGAATGCAGCAGAGGGCGGCCATGATGGTCGCCCTTTGTCTTAAGAAGAAAGAAAGCTGGTGTTGCGATTTGAATTCAAAAATGACCGCTGCGGCAAATGAAATAGGGAATAGCATCTTCAAATACTACGAAGAGGAGTATCTGGATACATTGTTTTCTAACGAGCTTGTCGTTGAAGACGTAATTTTTCAAATTCTGGTAGAGTGCTGTAGATACGCATACCTGATCAATGCGGAGAAGCATTCCTTGAAATACTACATTGAAAGAGACGGATTGGAGCTTGAACTTGCTCGAAAGAATAACAAGCGCATCATAGACTATGTGAATGATCATTATGAACTTGAGGGAAAACGTCTAAAAGAGACGATAGGCGTAGATATTCTAAAACCAGATACCAAACCGCAGAAGCAGACTAATCGATTCCCCGGCTATGAACTCTCTGAATTTCAATACTGGGAAATTCAGAACATACATGACATGGGTCTTGTAAAAGCAATTATTGAAAGACGTATTGGTTCATCCAAGAAAATATCGGTTGATCGATTTATAGACATGGCGAATCAGTATGACGAAGTCATAGGAAAGCAGAGAGGAAAATTTAATATAGAGCAAGAAGCAACAATCTTCAGTTCTTTGGTACTGTTTACTCTTGAAACAAAGTATTCATTTGAGTTTTTCTATGCGCTGGCCACAGAAATGGAGGCAGCTGGTGTGACGCAGATTCCTGATATGGAGAACAGGCTTATGGCTACGGCTGGTAGCTATAAATGCACATCTTGCCTCCCGGACATTTGTCCTGCTTATGCGCACGACAATGATCGGTTTGTAGAGTATCCCATGATATTGCAGCGCCAGCGATTCTTGAAACAAATAGTAAGCCTTCCGGCAGGGAGCATTGGCGAGTTGTCGTTCTCAAGGATCATTGAAGCGAATGTGCTGGCAAATGCTGTTCAGTCTCATATCTATTTGAATGGAAAACCGATGCGTGTATGGTTTGCAGAGAATACGGATATTAATGACTGGGCATCCGTATTCGAGACTTATGATGTGTTTAGGACTTATCATGAGAATAAGAGCTGGTCTCCTGCGAAAATTCAAGCCGTTCGTAAGATGTACGATGCTTTGTCGCTCAACTACAAATCCTTATCCCGAAAACCGTCCATAGAGAACTGATTTTCTCCCGTGCTAAGATAAAGGTGCTTCAAGGGAAGTGGCCACAACCTTTATCGAAGACACTAAAACAAAGGAGAATTATACTATGGATGAAAACAGAACTGAACTTGATGTAGCTAAGAATGAGACAATGGAGATTAAACCGGGTGTAAGCGACGAGGTGATTATCGAAATTGTACATGGAATCAAAGAAATACTAATCGAGCTTATTGACAAGGTTTTTGAAAGAACAACAGCAGAAGTTAGATCTGCAAATAAGAGATGAGAGCAAGAAAGGCTCCCCGTCACCGGAGAAATCCAGTGGTGAGGAGCTTTTCTTATGCCTTGATGGTCTGGCCGTTGCGGAAGGTCACGCTGATGTCGCCCTCGCTGTTGACCGTAAGGTAATCCGTCAGGGCGTTGAAATTATCAAGGGAGAATGCGGTCAGGGTTTCTGGCAGTTTCTCAAAGGCGGCAAGGAAATCCTCGACGCTGCCTTTCTGCGACTGCGTCTGGCTGATCTGCTCGTTCAAATCTTCGATGCGGGTCTTGAGCGTTTCGTACCGGGCGGTCAGGTCATCGTACTTTTTCTGGTAGGCTTTCTGGTCGAGAGCGACGTGGGCGTTTTCGTAGATGTTCTGCTGGACGGCATCGGAAACAACCTGCGCTTCTTCCAGCAGCTTATCGCACTCGGCTTCCTGCTCTGAGGTGTCAAAGAGGAGTTCCATCATCTCGCGTCCGTTGGCGATGACCGCATCCTTTGTGGCCAGCAGCTGGTTTGCAGCCGATAGGAAGGCATCCTGAATCTGCTCGTCCGTCAGGTGCGGAGTGCAGCAGTGCTTGCCGCCATCGTACTTGTGATTGCATTGCCAGATCGTCCGTCGGTACTTGTCGGTCGAGTGCCAGACTTTTGAGCCGTACCAGCTTCCACACTGGCCGCATCGGATTTTGCTGGAGAAGGGATGAACGCCGCTGTGGTATTTCTTGCCCTTGCCGCGCTTGGCCATTTCCCGCTGAACCATGTCGAACTTTTCAGGCGGTATGATTGCCTCGTGGTTTCCTTCCACATAGTATTGCGGAATTTCACCTTCATTCTTCTTTTGCTTCTTGGTCAGGTAATCGACCGTGAAGCACTTCTGCAGCAGGGCATCGCCTTTGTACTTCTCGTTGCTTAAGATGCTCTTGACCGTGGAAATGCTCCACTTATCCTTGCCGCCCGGAGTCTTGATGCCGTCATCGGTGAGCTTCTGTGCGATGCCGTGGTAGGTCGTGCCCTGTAGGAACATATCGTAGATGCTCCGGACGACCTTGGCCTGCTCCGGATTCACCACCAGCTCACCGTTTGCGCCTCTGTCGTAGCCGAGGAACCGGTTGAATGGGATTGTAACTTTGCCATCTGCAAAGCGCTTTCTCTGTCCCCATGTGCAGTTTTCGGAAATGCTGCGGCTTTCCTCCTGCGCCAGCGAGCTCATGATAGTAATGAGCAGCTCGCCCTTGCCGTCGAAAGTCCAGATGTTCTCTTTTTCAAAATAGCACTCGACGCCTTTTTCCTTGAGCTTTCGGATGGTCGTCAAGCTGTCCACGGTGTTGCGGGCAAAGCGGCTGACGCTCTTGGTGACGATCAGGTCAATCCGTCCGGCCAGCGCATCCGCGACCATCCTCTTGAAGCCTTCACGGCGCTTGGTGCTGGTTCCGGTGATGCCTTCGTCGGTGTAGACATCCACGAACTCCCAGTCGTCCCGGCTTTTGATGTAGTTGGTGTAATAATCGATCTGCGCCTCATAGCTGGTGAACTGATCGTCGTGATCCGTTGAGACGCGGGCGTATCCAGCCACCCGGCGCTTTTTCTGCTCCGTGATTGGAGAAGCAGTGAAGCGCGTTAGCGTGGCCGGGATCGTTTTTACCTTTTTGCCTTCGTTGATGCCCAATATTTCTCACTCCTTATCTTTTTCATGGTTTCGCTCATTTTCCGGCGACGCTCCTCGGTGAAGCTGGCCTTGATGGCCTCGCCCTGCTTCTTTTTGCGTTCTTCTGTCCACGCAGGCATCCTGCGCTTGGTGCTGTACTCCATGCTGACCTCATGCCCGTCGTAGAAGCAGAAGGTGATGTGCCCGCCCGGTGCGATGGTGATGTGGTCGATTTCCTTCAGGAAAACCGCCTCGTCAAGCGCCTGCTGGCCGAGCGCCTGAGCGGTGAGCTCTCGGAGCGTGTCCTCGTGGATGCAGTTATTGCTGCAGGTGTTTGTGGTAGCGCAGACGAAAAGGTGGTACTTTTCACCGGAGGCTTTTGTTCTGGTCTGCCTGCGGTAGTTGTTGCCGCAATCGGCACACTTGATCTTGCTGGTAAAGCAGGTCACGTCATAGCGCTTCATGGCATGGTTCCGGCGGTAGGAGGATGCCTTCTTCCGGGCTTCCGGTGTCCATGCGTCCTTCTTTGCCGTGCTCACCCATGTGAGGGTTTTCTCGGTGCCGTCCGTCATGTGAAAATTGAGGATGCCCTGCTCCGGAACCGTGATCACCTCGACCTGTTCCGCAAAGGCATCCTCGTCAAATTCCTCAAGGCCAAGTGCCTCGGCGCATTTCTGCCGGAGAATGTATTCCGGGATCTCCATCGCCTTGCACTTACCGTTTTTCGTTTTGCTGGAACCGCAGACCCAGCCGACCAGCTGATCTCCGAGCTGCGAGACCTTTGCCCGGTTCTTTCGAGTGTTGCGGACATAGCTTTTGCCGCATTTCTCACATTTGATTTTGCTGGTGAAGCAGGTGATGTTCAGGCTCTTGTTGGCAAGGGCACCGAGCTCCCTTCGTCTGGCCATCTCGCTTTGCACATACTGGAAGGTCTCCATATCGATGATGGGTTCGTGGGTGTCCTCGACATAGTATTGTTTCAGCTCGCCGTGGTTCTTTTTTCGCTTCTTGCTAATCGGGTCTGAGATGTATTCCTTCTGAAGGAGCATGTTCCCGGTGTAGGTGATGTTGGAAAGCACCACCTTGATATTGGAATCCACCCAGCGGCAGCCTTCGCGAGTCGTGATGCCTTCGGCGGCAAATTCCCGCTCTGTCTCAAGGCGGGACTTCCCATCAAGGAAGTTCTGGTAGATGCGCTTTACGATGGCAGCTTCTTCCGGAACGATGACCAGCTGGTCGCCTTCCCAGCGGTATCCGAATATCCTAAAGTGCCCGTTCGGGATTCCGCGCTCCATACGCTTGCGGACTCCCCATTTTACATTGTTGCTGATGCTTTCTGATTCCGACTGTGCGAAGGAGGCCAGAAGCGTCAGCATAACCTCGCCGTCACCGGAGAGACTGTCGATGTTCTCCTTCTCAAACCGGACGCTGATGCCCAGCTCCTTTAGGTGCCGGACGGTCTCTAAGAGGTCTACGGTGTTGCGGGCAAAACGGGAAATGCTCTTACAGAGAACAATGTCGATCTTGCCAGCATCGCAGTCGGCGATCAGCCGCTTGAACTCATCACGCTTCTTGGCGATGGTGCCTGTGATAGCTTCGTCTGCGTAGACGCCGACATATTCCCACTCCGGGTTCTTCTGAATAAGCTCCGAGTAGTAGCTCACCTGAGAGGAGAGGGAATGATGGAGCCGCTCAGTTTCCATTGACACGCGAGCGTAGGCTGCGACCTTTTTTCTTGTCGGCAGTGCCGGTATCTGCGGCTCTATCTTCGTGATTTTCGCCATTTGAATCACTCCTTTCCGGTACTATACATCACTCTAAAAGCCTTATTTATCAAGCATTTTCGGGATATAATGTGCCGATTATCGGCTGGTATTTCTCCCGCATTTTTGTATCAATTATGGCGTATTGCTCCTCGGTGATAATGCCGTCTTTGAGCATGGCTTGAAACATATTCATGCTGGCCTGATAGAGCTTCTCGCGTTCGAACTGATCCTCATTCACGGCCATCACCTCCAAAGCGCCCGGTGATGTAACAGGCGTGGGAGCAATACTTCCTGCTCCGATTCCCGTAGGCCGTGAATGGCTTTCCGCAACAAGCACAGGTAAAGGAGTAGACGGCATCAGCGCTTCTTGTGACAGCCTCCGGATGAGCGTTCCACCAGCTCTGGCAGCATTCGTCAGAACAGAACTTGATCTGCTTCCTGCCGGGCACTTGGACGATGGGCTTTCCGCAGTTCTTGCAGCAGCCGACATCCGGCTTGCCTTTTGTAGCCTGCGTGGATTTTTCTCCGGCCAGACCGTTTCTGTGACAGAACGATACGACCTGATTCTTGGTGAGACCGAGGGTGTTTGCTATATTGGCATAACCGAATCCGGCAGTGCGGAGCTCGGTGATTTTAGCTTTCTGTTCACTGGTCATGATGCTTTCACCTCCAGTTTCCACTGGAGATTGGGAGCCGTTTTGAGCGGAGGATTTTTCACCGAAACGAAAAAAGCCTGCGGGCATTCCGAAGAACACTCGCAGGCATCGCACTATGAAATTTATTAGTGACTCATAAATTTGCTAATATCTTCTTTTTGCCGTGCAGCTTGAATATAATAAAGCCACAACAGAGATGTTGCTGACAGGAAATCAAAGAAAAGGAGCGAACAGCTATGATGAATGAAAATGTTGTAAAACTGCTTAAGGAAGGTATGTGGGATCTGGCTACCTGTGCCAATGGAGAGCCGAATGTCGTCCCGGTTGCATTTAAGGATGTAACGGATGATGGAAAGTTGGTCGTAGGCGATGTTTTCCTTGAGACCACACTGAACAATATCAAGGCGAATGGCGGCAAGATTGCGATCTCCGTATATGATGCCAAGAATCTGGAAGGTTATCAGATCAAGGGAACTGCTGAATATGTGACCGAGGGTGCAGTTGTTGATACCTTTAAGGCTATGGTCGAGAAGATGTTCAATGGCGCAGCTACTGCAAAGGGAGCGCTGATCATCACTCCTGAGAAAGTGATCGTCACCACACCGGGTGCTGAAAACAAGAAGGTTCTCTAATAAACAAGGAAGAGTGGCGGGGGCGGCAAAAAGCTGCTCCCGTTTTTTACACAATGAAAAAAGCCTATATCAATCAAGAGAAATGCGTAGGCTGCGGTGCCTGCATACAAAATTGTCCTGCGGGAGCAATCCATATGCTTCCGGGATGGAAAAGTGAAATTGATACAGTTAAGTGTATCGGTTGCGGGAATTGTGTCGAAATCTGTCATAAGAAAGCACCTTCATTGAAAACTCTTGAAACACAAGAATAATTGAGTTACTATATAAAACAGTAGTAACTTGGAGGTGCAGAGATGTATAAAAAGAAAATGGAGTCGGACATCCGTTGCCCGCTGGAATATGGACTTGAGATCTTTGGAGGGAAATGGGATTCACGGGTTATCTGTGTCCTGAATGAAAAGAAAGTGCTCCGCTACAGCGAAATTCGTAAGGAGATGGGAAATGTCACTGATGCGGTGCTTGCAGCGACATTAAAAAAGCTGATTGCAAATGACTTGATCCAAAGAAAATCGTATGACGAGATACCTCCACGTGTTGAGTACAGCCTTTCTGAGAAAGGGCAGTCCGTTGTGCCGATTTTGCAAAGCATCTGTAAATGGTCAGGAATTTTCCATAAGGAAGATAACGAAAATACCATGCTACAATGCCAGAAATGTGATTACAACAATTAAAAAAGCGGGAGACAATGCAATAAAGCAAAGTCTCCCGTTTCGCTATTTCACGCGGATTTTCCAGCCGGTGATGATGAGGTTGACGTTCTTGATAAGCGTCGGATTGAGCTTCTGGATCGCTGCCACGCTTGTTCCATACTTCCGAGCAATAGCAGAAAGCGTGTCGCCGGACTTCACGGTGTACCAGACAGCAGCAGAGGCAGACTTCTTCAATAGCTCATTGACCTTTGCCTGAACCGTTGCGTAGTCATATCCGGCAGCGGTCAGGCGGTTTTTGCGTTCAGCGCCATTTCCCCAGAGCCCATCGATGACTTCCTTGGCAAGCTCGTCCACAGTTTTCTTAGGCGCGGGCTCAGGTGTGGGAGTGCTGTTTCCGGAGCCTTCCGCGTACTTCGGCACACCATAGCCACGGATATACTTGCCGTCAACCTGAAGCGTGCGTCTGCTGACCGCATCACTCTTGTTTCCCTCAATGACCGTGATGGCGCTTCTGGAGACAGCTTCCACGATACCGACATGATCCGGCCAGCCTGTATTGTCGCCGGAACCGGAGTCTTGCCAGTCATAGAAAATGATATCGCCGGGCTTCGGGATATAGGCATCGTTTTCATTCCATGCACCGAGCTTCTTGAAAAGCTCAATCATCTGACCGCAGCCGCACTCGGTAGGGATGATACCTGTCAGGCCACATTTGATGGAAACAGCCGAGACGAAGGTCGCGCACCATGCGTCCGTGTATTTTACCTTATACCCTCTGGCGAGAGGCTTGTGGCTGTTGTAGACATCGATGATCTCTCTGTGGCTTCCGTCCGATTCCTTTTTGCCGAGCCACGCTCTGGCCTGAGCGAGGATGCTGTCTCTCTGGGAGCTTACGACAGGCGCAGGCTTGTTTTCCTTCGTGTAGCCGTTGAAGCCTCCGGCTTTGATGATGGAGGGATAATCGATATAGCCGTAGTCCAGATCCACGTTCCCGGAGATGCCATCGACCTTGCCCTTGGAAGAATACTGCCATATGCCGTAGTTGCCCTTGTAGGAGCACTTGCTGGCATACTGCGCTACCCAGTGGGCATAGTCCGTGAGCTTGCTATCATCCATCCGCTCCTTGAAACCGGAAACAGCGGAGCCGTAGATACCGACGAAGTATCCGGCAGCTTCCATTGTCTCGCAGAAAGCGATGGTGGCCTCTGTGATACCGGCTTTGGCAGAGGCGGGCTGTGCCTCGTTATCCATGTAGACCGGGTATTCCAGCTGCTTTCCCTTGAGAATCTGAATGAAGCGCTCGGCATCCGCTTTTCCGGCAGCGGCAGTCACGCAGTCCTTACCGACAAAGTAATAAGCGCCAATGGGGATACCGGCAGCCTTGGCTCCCTTGTAGTTTGCCTCCCACTTGCTGTCGGTATAGGTGCCAGCATCCGAGCCGCCAGCCTTGATGATGGCGAACTGAATGCCAGCGGCTTTTACTTTGTTCCAGTCAATCGTTCCCTGCCAGTGGGATACATCGATTCCTTTTGTTCTTGCCATGTTATTTACCCTCCTTGGTATCGTTGCTTTCGCGGTCGTGGAGCTGTTCGAGGACGTCCTTCAGCTTTTCCGGTACAGGCAGGCCGAGATGGACGCTGTTTTCCACGAGAGACAGTCCCTCATTCGAGATGTAGAAAAAGATGATTGCTGTGCGGAGCACTCCCGCATGGTCGAGCACATAGATGTCGAGAGCGTTTGCGATGCCGATCAGGATGAAGATCAGCACTTTACGGCAGATGCCCTTGAAACCGACCGCCGAGGAGAGCTTCTTGTCAGCGATGGCGCACATGACGCCGGTGATGTAGTCTGTCACGACGAAGATGATGAGTGCGATCATCAGGCCGTCACAGCCTCCAAGAAACCAGCCGAGCCAGCCTCCAATGGCCGTGAAGATGAGTTGAATGGTGTTCCAGAATTCTTTCATGTTGCGATTCCTCCTTTTTGTGCAAAATAAAAGCTGCCTGCGTGATTGCAGACAGCCTTGTGAACTGAATCTGTTATGAAGTTATATTTGCTTTGGCAGCGCCTCCCAGAGACGCATATCCTCCTGTCCCAGCGACCACATGGCAAAGCCTTTCACTCTCCAGCGGTAGGCCGCTTCATTTGCCCAGTAAATGAGCGAGTCCACATCCTGATAGTAGAGAATGGAAAAGCCGTCCGCGTCACCGAGAAACAATCTGGATATCCAGATGTTGATGTCCTTTGGCGTGATCGTCACCGTGTAGTCGCTTCCGCAGGAAAGAGCGAGCTCGTGGGAGTGGTAGAACTCATAATCCAGCGAGATATTTTCGCTGCGGGTTACTTCCTCCTCGATATCCGAGGTCAGCGTAAAGACCTGAAATTCAGAGTCCCATGTAGCATTTGAGCGACTGATCCTGCCGTACCGCGTAACGGTTCCGTCCGGGAAGGTTACATCAAAACGCTCGTAAGGCTCGTATGTCCAAGCGTCACCCATGCGGAGCAGCTCACAGATTGTCCGGTTATCTGACCGGTATCCGGCATAGCCTCCGGAAAAGCCGATGACTGTTGCAGTGAAGCGGAGCGTATATGAGGAGCCGGAGTAAACTCTGACCTTGTTGCCTCGGATGCGCATTTCGACCGTATACATGGACGGATCGGTTCTGAGGTCGCTGCTTGCAGTCCTTTCGATAGTCTGGCTGTAGCTTCCAAGGAGCGTGGAGCCGTTGTAAAGCTCTACAGCCTGAGAATCATAATTCAGGCAGCAGAACAGGTCGCCACAGAATACTCCGGCCTTGCCATGTCCATTGGATGGGAAGGCCAGCCTCGCTCGCAGGTGGATATCGGAGAAGCCGTCATATTGCCATGCCAGCTTCCCTGAGCCGTCCAGCTGTGAATAGACGCGGACTTCGGAGTATTCATCCTCTCTCCAAACTGTCCACGAGCCGGAAAGCGTCGTCCAGTAGTTGGTATTCAGCACGCCATAATCCCTAAAATCCTCATACCAGATGAGAGCGGAGTCCGGCTTTCTCCGGAGCATTTCACAGGTGAGCTTGAAAGCTCTGTCAGGCTGGCACTCGTTTCCATCCACATCAATGAAGTGGCGCGGAGACAAAGTGAAAGATGCCGATCCTGCCGACGGAGCCTCTGAAAAGCTGCTGCATACCCGATAGCCATAAAACTGCACGCCTTTTATATCTACAGAAATCTTGATCGTATGCGTTCCGGCTGACAGGGATATGTTGCTGGCAAGCGTCGTCCAGAAGGTGCTTCTCCAATATGGCCACCAGAGCCTGTTCTCCGAAAAGTGGGTGGTGCTGCCGTCAATCGATACATAGATGCCGTTCTTGTCCCAGAAGGGATAGCAAAGGCGGATCGCAATATCATACCTCCCGGCAGCCGGTACCGTGAAGGTATAGGTGGCGGAGCCGTTATCGCCAAGCGTGGCCACACCATTTTCAAAGGAGACAATGCCGGAGTAGGAGATTGTGGTGCCGTCTGCATCCACATAGATGGTTCCAAATTCCGTGTGCTGCTGCTTGGAATAGGCTGTCAGGTAGTGCCTCCGGTTATAGGTTCCATTCATCAGTGGGTAGTCATAGCTCGCTGCATCCCGGCCTTCCATAAAATCGTAGACCTGCGGAAGTGCCCAAGGCACCATATCGTAATCATCCCAATATGCGAGAATCGGGATGAATGGCTGTGGCGGAGCGTCGTCCGTGAAGTTATACTGCCCGGTCATCCAGTTCTTTGCCGCATAGTAGGTGTTGGACGTGCCGCGATAGGTCTTACCGAGGTTTGCCGGTGTATCGTAAATCTGCCAGTTCCAGCCATAAGCCGGAAGACCGAAGAAGATCTTCTCAGGCGTCATGACAGTGACCGCATAATCATAGATGCCCTCCAGCCAGTCCCTCGGTGAGACGGCACCGGGAGCAGAGCCCGCCCAAGCCATGCCGTAGCTCATAATGGCAGCCGTATCGCAGTAGGCGTCGAGGTCGCCGTAAACACACCAGTTCTCGCCGCCGACCGAGCCGTTTATGGAGTTCATACCCGGCAGGCAGATGTTCATGAGCTTTGAGCTGTCGTAAGATTTAACAGTGTTATAGATATTCCGAAACATAGCCGTTGAGGCTGCGTGGGTGGAATAGCCGTCGCCTTTCTCAAGGTCAATGTCGATGCCGTCGCACCACGGGTATTTTTCCATAATGCGGATAATCTCCGTGAGGAAGGTATCCTGTGCGCCGTCCGTGTTATCACGCAGCGCCTTGAAGATGCTGTTCGTGCCGTCATTGGATATCGTCAGAAGCCATTTGATGTGCGGCCACTGACGGATGTAGGTCAGCATATTGGAGATTGCCACACCTGTTTCGTAGATTTCTCCGGTGGCTCTGACCTTAAAGGAAAAGAGCCCGACCTGACTGATCCTGTCACCATAGGCGGCAAGAGCAGAATACATGCGGGAGTTTCCCATGAATGTCCAGACCATACACCGATGGCCTTTTAAATAATCTCTGCTCATATCAGATCACTCCCATCCTGCATTTCCTGAAACTCCACATAAATCCTTGCCGACTTCTTATCCGCGACCGTGATCGGGTGTTTGCTGTCACCGGCAGCAGAATATTGAAAAAATCCGTCCTTTTCGGTAGCTGCATTGTTCTTCAGGCATTCCCGGCTTGAAGAAAGAAGGTCAAATTCATCACCGGCGCTGGCCGCAGCCTTAAAGGTCGCCTTGTGCGCACCGGCTCCAAGGGAAAGCGTGATGCTCCCAGCCTCCATCGCCTGAATCGGATAGACTTTGTAATCAAGTCCGGCAGCAGTAGAGCCGAGATTAAAGATAATGCAGGTCGCCGAGGAGCGGACGATGCAGTTATAAAACCGTTTGCCCGCTATGGCATCATCTCCGTCATACTTTTTCAGAAGTGTTCCGGTGTTTATGACATATCCCGTAACCTTGTCGCCTTCCTGCAGCATAAGGTCGGTAAACCAGAGCGTGCCGGTGCAATCTGTGACAGTGGGCTTTACCGTGATGTTTACGACGCGCTTATCCTGCTTTTTTGCGATTGTCTCTGTAAAGCGTGTAAACTCCGGCATTTATCCGTCCTCCGTCCATTGTATTTCAGATACATGACCTACCCAGCCGGTAGCGATGGAGCCGCCCTGCAGGAACATGTCCGTGATGTAGACCGTGCCGGTGCAGTCGGTGACGCATACACGGACGGTGATTTTAATGACGCGGCCATACTGAGGAGAGATGTCCTGCGCCACATGTGTAAATGAAGCCATAGAAATCCCTCCTTCAGATCAGATCTATAAATCTTGTTTCCGTCGTTCCGTCCTCATATTCAAAGGTCACTTCAATGCCGACCTGCCCGGAGCTGCCTTTGACGAGGTTTTCCGAAGCGATCTGCGCCGAGAATGTATAGCTTTCCCGGTTGGCAGGCGTTATGGTCTGCGAGAGGCTCTTTGTGGTGTTCAGAGCGCCTTCACACATGAAGGAAGCAGTGCCGGATACGCCATTCTCCGCATCAACAGAAAAGCCGGAGCTCTGCCAGTAGTTGAGACCGGAGTCCGCTCTGGAATTGCGCAGGTGGTTGAAAGGAACCAGATCTTTCATTTCCTGACTGTCCACCAGATCGGCGGACTCCAGTGTGTCGGCGGCACTGTCCCAGCGGGAGGAGGAATCGCCAAGCTCCCGGAGGGTGGTGGAAAGCTCCAGCACTGTATTCCAAGGCTCCTGCAGGTTGTATTCCCTGCGGACGATTCTGGTCTTGACCGACAGGTTCAGGTCATCGTCCTTTACCGTTACGGTATCGCCAAGCTCCCACGTCTCATGCTCGAAGCCTGTCAGGACAGATAAGTCCATCGCTTTCAGCACATAGGAAATGCGCGGAGAGGCATAATCCGCAAGGCGCATGTTTGCGAATTCCAGCATCTGATACGGATTGGTGAAGTTGGAGCAATCCAGCGTCGAGATACGGATTTCGGAGGTGTAGGTGGTGTCCTGCACATATTCCTTGCCGTCATTGATGGACGCGAAGGTCATGCCATCCTTGCCGTAGGCGTACAGCCTTGTGATAAGGCTTGTCGTATCAATGACGCGCTGGATGGATTTCATATTTTTCTTGTAGCAGAACAGCACGCCGGAGTCCTCGCCACTGAAAGTCAGCAGCTTCACGATCTTGTTCGCGTTATCAAAAATCAGGTCACCGCCGTGAATGTCCTGTACTGCCCGGAGAATCGCCAGCGCGTTCTTCTCAGAGCAAGTCCACGTTCGTTTGGTGGAGACATTGACCGCTCCCATATCCCAGTCGGTGTCCTGCAGGGCGTAAGCTATCGGGACATCTGCTGTATCTGCGTTAAAGGTAACCGGCTCTTTCTTTACCGAATATGCGAGGTCGTAAAAGGCCGCCTCCGCATAGACAGTGGTGATGGCTTTGCCGCTTTCTTCCTTGTCATCCGTAATCGTCCGGATACGGTAGGTGTCGCTGACAATGCGCACGGTCTTTTCGTTATCGACATAGGAGCGCTTGCTGTCCTGAAACGGGAGCTTGAACTCCAGCTCATCCACGCCGTTGATCTCGCTGGTCACGATAATGTCATAGGCGTTATCCAGCACCGCTTCCGCATTTCCGTCCGCATCAAGGATGACTGGCCTTGCATATCCGAGCTTTGTATAAAGCGGTTTCGGATTATCATGCAGATTGATTGCTGTGAGGACAGGCGTCCTTGCCGTATTTGTGGTGGCAAGGGTGACGCGATATTTGATGTATTTCCTTGAGGGTGATTCCAGCTCACCGTTTGAGCCGATAGCCTGCCACTGCGTCCAAGTCGAAAGATCGTCCGAGGTTGCTGTTTCCACCAGTGAAATGGCGGTCTCGCCCGGAGAGTAGTTCGCATTGATGGAAACTCTGCCGTTACCGACCACACCGCACTTTCTTGCGGCAGTGACCAGCTGGCCGCTTTCCGGATAGACAGAGCTGGTCGCACGCAGCGTCACGACATCAGCCGTGGTCAGGGCATCAACATCTCCGGTCAAATCCGCGCCGTTGGCAGAAAGCGATTCCAGAAAGTACTCCGCAAGGTCATCAGCTGTAAGCGAAGAATTGCAGTCGAGGAACCAGTCGTCAAAGCCGCCCGCGTACCAGTTGGAATCCGCATGCATTCCCCAGATAAGGTCAGCTACGCAGGAGCGGTTCAGCTCGCCGGTAAAGGTAAGCACACCTGATTGCCATACCGTGCCGGAACTTTTATCTCCAAGGATGTACTGTGCTGTCTTTGCCACGGGCTTTATCACGCAGGCAATAAAATACCAGTTGCCATTCTGCAGAGAGAACGATGGTGTCACCGACTGATCCAGAATGAGTGTGCCGGAGGAGTTATACAGCATGATTCTCGGCTTCCCGCGAATGAGCGATAAATAAAAAATCGGCTGACCGGAGCCGTAGCGGGTATTCAGAATCGGAGTATAGGTATTTCCGACTGAATATGTTGTGGGCTTCATCCAGCCGCCGACCACGATAGTCTCGCCGAGATTGGAAAAGATGCTGCCGTCGTTCGTTACCTTCAGGTAGGTTTTCTCAGATGAAGGGTTATTGATGTTCATTTGGAAATACCGACCGAAATTGCCGGTCTTCATCGAGGCCGTAGTGCCGCTCCAGTTATGGATATATGCTTTGCGATCCTTGCCGGAGGAATCGGCGAGGTTATCATCCGCATCCGGGTTTTCCTCGTTAAAGCGCCAGAGGCCGTCCGGAGCCCAAGCAGCCGGGAACTCACCGGTGAAGGCATCCTGCGTATTAAGTGTATTTTTAAGAGCCATGCGAAATCACCTCCAGCGGCTTCTGGCCTGAATGCTAAGTTCCGTAAATGTTGTATTGGTTCCGACCGCCTCAATCACGATGGTATTATCTCCGGTATCAAGCACCGGGAAATTAAGCTCCGATAGCAGCGGGAGCCCGTTTCGCAGCGTATCGCCGTTTCCATCCACGACCTTTGCCGTCATGTGAGACGAATCAATGATAAGCGTCTCGCCGGAGGATAGGCGTCCAATGATACGGAGCTCGCTGCCGTTTGTGGTTATGCCGATATACGAGTCCGTCCCGGAAGGAATCACTCCCTGCAGGGCGTAGATGGGATAAGACTCTATATTTCCAAGAGAGCGGGAGGCAGTAAATGTTCCTGCCTCCGCAAAGTCAAAGGTCTCGTCCGATATGGCGTAGCCATAAGGATCAGGACATAAGAACTCCAGATCGAAGGTGCAGGAATTGCGGACTGCCCGGTCAAAGGAAAATCCGGACGTGAGCCTTGCTTCATAAACTCGTCCCGGTTCTTTGTCCAGAATGAGCTGGCAGAGGCCGTTGTCCGGATTCAGCCATTCGATGATGTCATCCTTCTTTGCGAGAAATTGCTCATCCGTTTCACCCGGAGGGATGAAGCAGGAAATCACAATTTTTCGCTCGGATACCGTTTCTCCGAAATCAAACACGCCGTGCCGTCCGGGCATGGTAACCGTGTTATTCCTAAGATCCGGCATCCGATATTCGTTTGTAATTCTTGTCGCAAGTCCCATAGACTGGGAGGTTGTTCCGTTGAATGAAAATCCCATATCACACCAGTCCTTTCGCTCTGCGTCCTGCTGTCAGCAGGGTGTTGAGTTGCTGAGAAATCTTGCGGATATCGTCGTCGCTTCTGACGCTCATTTCTTCGATGTTGATCAGCGGCTGGTCTCCCGAAAGGGAAAGCGATGCATTGCTCACCGCGTCCTGAATCATAGAGCGCAGGGACGATACACCGACAACAGCCTCATCACCGGCCTCGCCTCCGCCAAGGAGCGTACCGCCGCTCTGACCGAAGATGGTCGCGTCTTTTAGGATCATGCCGCCTGACATCGCCTTTTTATACCAGTCCACAGAGAAGTGTGGTATGGACGGCGGGTTTAAGGAGAAGCTGCCGGAAATCGAGAAGTGCGGCAGCTTGATCTTCGGCAGGCTCCAGCTGAAGTTGAATACGCTTTTCAGCTTGTTGACGATGCCGGAGACCGTGCTCCAGATGGTATTGAATACATTGGAGATCGTGCTCTTGATCCCGTTTACGATGTTGGAGACCGTGCTCTTTATCGCATTGAAGCCGTTACTGATCCCGGACTTCATGGTGTTTATTACATTCATGACCGCCGATTTGATGCTGTTCCAGATGTTGCTGACGGTCGTTTTTACGGCATTGAATACGGTGGAGGTCGTTGTCTTTATGGCGTTCCATGCCGTAGTGATGGCGGTCTTGATTGCATTAACTACAGTCGTTATGGCTGTCTTTATGGCATTCCATACCGTTGTGATTACGGTCTGAATGGCTGTCAGGACGGTCGAGATGACGGTTTTATACGCATTGAAATATGTGGTGACCGCCGTCTTGATGCCATTCAGGATCGTCTCGAAGAAGGTCTTTATTCCATTCCAGATGTTCGTAAAGAACGTGGAGATGGCTGTGAAAACCGTTGTCACCGTATTCTGGATTCCGGTCACAATGCCGGTAAAAAAGCTGACGATGCCGTTCCAGATATTTACGAAGAAGTCCTTGATGCCTTGCCAGATTTCCTGCCACGAGGTTCCGAACCAGCCAAGGAATACATTCACCACGTTTCCGAGCGTCGTCAGGATATTCGACAGCGTATTTACGATGAAGTCCCAAGTGGATGTAAAAATTCCTTTTATGCCGGAGAGAGCCTGATCCCAGTCGCCGGTGAAAATGCCGATAAAGACATCCAAAATATTCAAGATCAGATCCATCGCGTAGGACAGGATGTTTGCAATGTTCTGGAATACGCCTTCAAACATCGGAGCGAGGACAGAGCACAGGCCATCCCATACGGCCTTTATGACTTCGCCGATGTCCTTGAAGTTAAAGCCCAGCTCATTGAGCTTATCGACGATGCCCTGCGTGAAAGCCTGAAACTTCTCTACGAGCCCGTTCCAGATGGCTGTAATCTTATTTCGGAAGTCCTCGTTTGTTTTCCAAAGGTAGATGAAGGCAGCCACCAGCGCGGCAATCGCCGCAATCACAAGACCTATCGGGTTTGCAGCCAGCGTAGCATTAAGCCCGGCCATCGCGCCTTTCACTGTCGTAATCGCCGTAGACACCTTCGGGATGATCGTCATGACCGTCCCGACCGAAGATACAATCTTTCCAATCACCACAAGGAGTGGCCCGATTGCAGCGGCTACGAGAGCGATCTTTATGATCATCTGCTGCATCGGCTCTCCGAGATTGTTCCACCACTCGGCGAGGGATTTCAGCTTATCGGAGATCTGCTTCAGGACAGGCGCAAGCACCGTCATCAGAGAATTTCCGACCTCGGCACCGGTTTCCTTCAGGGAGTTCATCGTCATCTGGAACTGGTCAATCGGGTCGAGAGTTGCATTGAAGGTGTTTTCTACACTGCCTTCAAAATCAGAAAGTGAGCCGGACAGGTCGTCAAGGTTCAGCTTTCCAGTCTGCACGGCATTGTAGATTGACGCACCGGCTTTGCTTCCGAACAGGTCATAGGCTGCCTGCAGCTTTTCAGTTTCGGAGCCGTTGCCCTTCATGGTTTGGGAGAAATCGGAAAGAGCCTGATCCAGCGTTTTGCCGTCCTTCGTCGCATTCTTCATGGCGGTCTTAAGACCCATCATAGCGGAGGAAGTATCCAGACCGGACATCTCCACCATGCCCATAAATCCTGCGGCCTGCTGGGCGGTCAGTCCCATTTCCTTTAGCTGTACGGCATTGGAGGACAGCAGGCTCGCAAGGGAATCCATCCCGATACCTGTGGCCTGACCGGTTGCGTTCAGCGCATCCAGAAGGGAGTCCGCCTCGGATGCGTCCATGCCGAAAGCGTTCATGACCGAGGATACGTTGTCGATGGATGTCGAAACGTCAGTATCATTCAGCTGGGCAAACTTTATGAATTTCGCGGAAAGATCGTCCAGCGCCTGCCCGGTCAGGCCAAAGCGAGTGTTGACCTCGCCGACAGCGGCACCGGCAGTTTCGAAGTCTGTCGGAATTTCTGTGGCGAGGTCTTTCACAATCTGGTTCATTTCTTCCAGCGCTTCTCCGGTCGCGCCGGTTTTCTGTTCTACGATATCAAGCCCGGCATCTACCTCATTGAATGCAGCAAGAGAAGCCGCGCCGAGGGCTACAATGGGAGCCGTGACATGAGTTGTAAGGCCGGTTCCGACGTCGGAGATTTTTCCGCCGACTTCCTGCAGCTTCGTTCCCGTCGCCGTGAGGGTTGCGGAGATATGAGAGTCGGTTTCTTTGCACTGCTGTTCGAGGTTCTTGAGCTCGTTTTCTGTCTCTATGATCTCACGCTGCCATGCATCGTATTGCTGCTGGGTGACGGTACCGTTTTTAAGTCCAGCATCCATTTGGTCTTGCACGGACTTCAGCTGTGTGAGCTTTTCCTTCGTTTCGGAGACAGCCTGCTTCAGGAGCTTCTGTTTCTGTTCGAGCAGCGTGGTATTCGTTGGGTCGAGCTTTAAGAGCTTATTGACATCTTTAAGCTGCGACTGCGTGTTCTTGATTTCCTTATTGACGCCGGAGAGGGCTTTGGAAAGGCCGGTCGTATCGCCGCCGATTTCCACGGTTATGCCTTTGATCCTGTCGGCCATGCTACGACCTCCTTCCTGTTAAAATCGATCCATATCCGCCTGCGATGCTGTCTGGGCGTATGGATAGTCGTCGTTACTCATTTCTGCGTACATATCGTTGACACATCCGATGGTGAGCAGATCAAGCTCCGAGATGTGAAGCCCGATCTGCACGCACCGGAGTAAGAAGAGCGGGGTTGTCATTTCCCGCTCCGTGTTGTGATGTTTTTTTTAGAGGCCACCTGCTGTTCCACATTCAGTCCCCAGAGCTCAATGATCTGAGGGAGAATTTCGTAGATCGAGAAGGTGTTGAACTGGTCGAGCCAGTCCTCCGGAGTATCCGGGACATCCGGGTTCTGATGCTTTGCCATGAGCCACGCGATGTTCTCGAAAAGCTCAAGGGAGAAGGTGTCCAGATTGGAGCTCTCCGCATCGCTTTTGTCGATGCCTTTTTGCAGCTCGTTCAAGTCCTTGTAAATGTCCCTGTGAAATTTGTTTCTGTAAAGACGAGGGATAGCGGCAGAGGCGCGAAACTGCACCTCCTTGCCGTCAACCTCGATGGTTTTTGTAACTGCCATATCGCGCCTCCTTACTCACCGTTTGAAACAGCTGCACTCGGCTCATAGACCGCACTGTACCAGCCGTTGTAGACTGCGTCTGTGGTATTGGTGCCGGTCTTGACCTTCACGATGCCGGAAGGGAGCGGAGAAACCGTAAGGGACAGTGTCTCGGTCTGCACCTCTGTGGAGTCCTCCTTGGTGCTGCCGGTGACGGAAGGACGGGTCGCGCTGCAATAATACATGCAGTGGCGGATCTTTCTCTGGTCGCCGGAAAACTCAAAGAGCAGAGCGAAGTGCTCCGGCTCCACATCCTTGTTTTCCACCATGACGCCATTGGCATCCTCAGTCTCATGCATGACGTCCGTGAGAAAGCTCTCCGGAATCAGCGCAAGCTCGAAGTCGCCGGAATAGCCGTTGTTGTTGGAGACCATGTAATATACGGAGTCATCCGCATAGAACGGGTCGTTGTCGCCCTCCGCATCCAGCGAAAGGGAGACTGCACCGGGCATCGCCACGGGTGTGCCGAAAGTGACGGTACCGTCTGCCGCCAGCGTAGCGATGGCGTAGTAGCAATTCTTCAGGCCAAACTTGACCTTGTTTCTTGTGTTAGGCATAGTCGATTAACCTCCTATAATCTGTGTTTGATATAAGACCTCGTACAGCTTCTCCGACTCGATCCACACCTCGGATTTTTCATAAGGCAGATCGTGCGCGATTAAGATGTCCTCGATCCGGGTTTCGGTTTCCGGGTCTTTGGCGTCCGTGTAAAGCTCAATATTCAGCTCATTGATCTTCTGGTACACGGTATCGTCTGCAAACATGTTGTCCGTGCCCGGATATAAGAAAATGAGGTAGGGCGGCTCTGGTGATTCACCTTCGGCAAAATGGTCGTAGGCGAGCGGGAGTCCGGCTTCCTCTAATATGGTGATTACTTCGTCGTATGTCATGATCCACCTCCCAGCTTCTGTTTGATGGTGTCGACGAGCTTTTCATTCCCGCGTTCCTCGGCTGCTGCGATATGCGGCTGTGCCGGTACGCGACCGCCGCCACGCTTCACATGGCCATGCTCTAAAAGGTGCGCCAGCTGATAGCGGTTTCTGGAATGCACCACCAGATCGATGCTTTCCGAATCCTCGTGGACATTCTTAACCGACCAGCTTTTCTTGTACTTCCCGGTATCCACGGGAGCACCGGCCTGTATATCCTTGCGGACAGAGGCAGCGGTTTCCTTGACTGCGGCCTTCAAATCGTCAGAAGCGAGGCCTGCATATTTTTCGAGCTCCTCCATAATGGCGTCGCCCATTTCGTTGATTGATACATTCCTGCTCATGCGTTTTTCTCCAGCTTGCAGTTGAATTTCAGGCTGTTATGCTTGTAGCCCATCGGATTGACATAGGTGATGTTGTAGGTCTTGCCCGCCGCGATGATCCGGTACTTTGTGGATTCCACAGCAGCAAGCTCGGAGCAGTAGCGGCAGGTAAAATCCAGCGATTCCTCCGGGTTTATCACGACGCCGGAAGACTCCGAACCGGAGCTTGTACCGACAGTCGCCCAGCAGGAGAAGTAATCTGCCCAGCCGCTCTTGTGGTTTCCGTACTTGTCAACAATCACTGCGTTTTTCTGAAAAGTGACGCGCACCCGCATAGCTGCTATATTCATGATCTTGGCCTCCCTTCGCGGATGGAAAAGAGAATGCTTCTAAGCGTCATGGTAAGCGCCTTGTGATCCGCCTCCTCACGGTGTTCGTAAAGGTATCCAAGGGTATAGAAGAATGCAGCCTTCAGGACAGCTCGAAATGCTGATATCTCGCTGCCAGTTAAATTACCGTCCGGATCTGTGGTCTTGGTCGTATCATCCAGAAGTGCCCACTCTGTATCGGATAGGCGGGAGACATCAATCGCAAGGCGCTCTGCAGCATCCAGAAGCGACTGGACGAGAGTGTCGTCATCATCTGTATCAAGCCGCAGATAGTTTTTTGCTTCTACAAGTGTGATAAGCGACATGCGTCAAGCCTCCTTTCGATAAAAGGCTCCGGAAGCACCAGCCGCCGGAGCCATAATAATCATGTTGCATCTGTTTCTGGTTCAGCATCAGCCTCCATGAGACCGGCTGTTTTGAGCTTTGCAAGAAGGCCGTTGAATTCCTCCTTGAGAGCGTCAACCGTCTCGGCTTCGCTGTCAGCCTGATTCTCTGCAGGTGTAAAGGAAGAAGGGAGCCCTTCTACGGTTGCTCCCTCCTCGATGATCAGTGTCCCGCCGATATGAGTGACATCGCCACCCTGTTCGGTGTAGTTCTTTGCGTTATAGCTCATAGCAGTCCCTCCTTATCAAGCGTGCATGTCAAGAATCTTGATGCCTTCAGCAAGGATGAGCTTGCCGTCAACACGCTCCGTGCAGGTGAAGCCGACCTGACCGTTGGTAGCGTAGAGCTCATTCAGACGCTTGATGCTTCTGCCAGCTCTGTCAGCGATCCAGTAGCAGGAGAAGTCGCCGAAAGCGATAGCTCTTGCACCGGCTGTCATAGTAGGCACCTTCGGAGAGGTGTAGAGCGGGAAGCCAAGAAGCCTGTCAGGCTCACCAGCGGTCAGGGAAGGCTGCCACATATAGGCACCGTTGCCATCCTTGAGCTTTCTGATGACAGCGACCGTGGCGTCGTTCATAAGGAACTTTGCCTTGCTTCTGTAAGGAGCTTTCAGGGAATATACAAGGCTGATCAGCTCGTCGGCATCGATCTTGTTGTTTGCAGCAGTAGTAACTCCGGACGGAGCACCTCCGGAAGCCGCAGCAATCATAAGACCGGTAGGCCTGTCAATTGCCGTTGCGCCAACCTGAATAGCGCCATTGATGAAGGCATCCTCCTCAGCTTCACCGAAGGCACGACCGAATTCCTCGGAGATGTAGCCCTCGATATCGAAAAAGCTGTCGGAAAGCAGCTCATCCGAAACCTTGATAAGGTCGGTCAGCTTGAAGGCGTCGATGCTGGTCTGGCCGAAGGTAGGATTGCTTTCGGTGTAAGCACCGTTCTCAGCCGTCCATGCAGCCTGCGTATGACCGTTTGCCACAGGAATCTTGCGCTCGTTCTGCGTGGTGATGATCTTGCAGCCGATGGTACGCATGATGTTGTTCTCGTTGAGTGCCTGAACAAGCGTGTGCTCGAATTCGACGGGAACAAGATATCCGCCGTTGCCATCGGTGCCTTCCTCCAGAACGTCACGGATGACAGGATTGCCGGGATGACGGATGTTGTCCCAGAAAGCCTTCTTGTAAGCAGCGGAAGCCCTGCCGGTCTTTTCATCTGCTTTGTCGCCGGTCTTGCCGGGCATGTTGGTGATAGGAGCGGAAGTGGGCTGATTGAGCATCTTCTCGATCTCGTCCTGACGCTGCAGGCGCTCGATATCCTTGGTAAGGTCAGTGACTTCCTTTTCCATCTTGTCGTAGGTCGCGGCATCTTCCGCAGAAACCATGCCGCCGTTCTGAGAGTGGGTGTTAAGAAAAGCCTTTGCAGCCTCCCATGCCTTCGCTCTCTTTTCCATGAGTTCCATAATCTGAGTCATAATAAAAATCCTCCTTTAATGTGTGAGAAGCGAAAGGCGCTTCTCAAGATCGGTTACTGGTACCATGTGTTTATTTGCTTCCGGCTTTTTCTTAGGGATAAGCCGCGATAGCAGTGAGTCAGTGACGGCCTTGCGGGAGAAAAGCATCTCCGTATCGGCCTCATCATTAGAGGCAGGTTCCTCGCCCGCCTTGAACAGAATCTCGTCAGCGAAGCCGAGCTTCACGGCCTCCTTGGCGTTCATCCACGTCTCGGCATCCATCAGCTGGGAAATCTTGTGGCGGGAAAGCCCGGACTTGATTTCGTAGGCGTTCATGATGGATTCCTTGACTTCGTTTAACATGTCGATGGCCTTCTGCATCTCCTCGGTATCACCGATGGCGATGGTCGCAGGGTTGTGGATCATCATCATGGCCACAGGACTCATGCAGACCTTGGTACCGGCCATAGCGATGACGGATGCCGCCGAAGCAGCAAGGGCGTCAATCTTGACCGTTACGTCATGCGGGTAATCCATCAGCATGTTGTAAATCTGTGCAGCAGCAAAAACATCACCGCCCGGACTGTTAATCCAGAGGGTGATGTTTCCGTCTCCGCTGCTTAATTCATCTTTGAATAACTGTGGTGTGACCTCGTCGCCGAACCATGTCTCATCGGAGATTTCCCCGTCGAGGTAGAGCGTTCGGTCTGAGCCAAAGCTGTCCGGTTCCTCGTTTCGCACCCAGTTCCAAAACTTTCTGGTCATAGTGCCTCCTTCTTTCGTGGCCGGGTGCGCTCACTTTGCTGTGGCTGTTCCGGCTCTTGTTTTGATTCTTCTGTTTCATCTGGCTCCTCCTGTCCCTGAGACGAGGCTGCAAAAATGCCTGCGTCCTTGAGCTTGGTCATGTTGCCGTTTATAAGATACAGGTCGCCGCCTTCCTCCTCCGGGATGCGGTCGAGATTTTCAAGCTCCCTGATATCATTGGCGCTCATCCAGCCGTTCTGGCGTCCGGTCGCATAGCCGTTCATGCGGCTCTGGTAGTCGCCGCGAAGCAGGCCGTCCACATTGAACTTGAAGAAGTATTCCTTCTTCTCATCCATAGACAAAAGCGCCCGCTGCATGGACTGTTCCCAGCGGCAGACCCACGGGTCGAGCGTGTATTTCACGAACTCCAGCGACTGCTGCTCGATGTTTGAAAAGCTCGATTTCTCAAGGTCGCCGATCATGTGAGGCGGGATACGAAAGATACGAGCGATCTCATTAATCTGGAACTTCCGCGTCTCTAAGAACTGCGCCTGCTCCGGTGAAATAGAGATAGGCGTGTATTTCATGCCTTCCTCAAGAACCGCCACCTTGTTTGCATTGGCACTGCCGCCGAAGGCCGAGTTCCAGCTTTCCCTGACACGCTCCGGATCTTTTACCACACCGGGATGCTCCAAGATGCCGCCGGGCGTCGCGCCGTTAGCGAAAAACTTAGCTCCATATTCCTCACAGGCAATCGCCATGCCGATAGCGTTCTTTGCCATCGCAATCGGGCTGTAGCCCATCAGGCCGTCAAAGCCAAGACCGGGAATGTGCAGCACATCGCTTGGCAGGAGCCTGACGCGGCTGCCATCCATCGTGTGCGCCTCATCCTGTGAGGTCTGGTATTCGTAGTAGAGATGGCCGTCTGCGTCACGGTCAACCGTCATGCGGTTTGGCATAAGCGGATACAGAGCCACGACCTCGCCCTTGCCGTTTCGGATGATCTGCGCGTAGGCGTTTCCCCACAGAAGTAGGTGCGTCATCAGCGTCTCCCGAAAGACAAAGGATGTCATTTCCGGGTTTGGCTCATCATGAAGCAGGAAGTAGAGCGGATGAGTGGTCGCTTTTTCCTTGCCGCCGCTGCCGTCGTACCGGTACAGGTGAACGGGCAGGCCAGCAATCGCCTCGGAAAGAATCCGAACGCAGGAGTAGACTGCCGTCATCTGCATGGCGGAGCGTTCCGTTACAGCTTTGCCGGAGGTCGTGCCGCCGAAGAAGAAGCGGTAGGAGCTTCCGCTGGTCGCGTCCTTGGGCTTATCCCTGCTCCGAAATAGTCCTGAAAATATACTCATAGCCATCCCTCCAATCCGTTAAGGGCTTCCCGGATCACCAGAAAGCCGAGTAGTGAAATCAAAAACATTACTTACACCTCTTTCAGGGCATAAAGAAAGCACCTACCCAATATAGGTAGATGCTTTTCAATATCAGTATGTGAGATTAATCTTTAGTTGTGACAGCCGTGTTCTCCACAGCTTCCGTGTTCGTGATGTCCGCATTCTCCGCCACCATGATGTCCTTCATGATGCGAGCATACCACATTGGGATCATAATCAAGGCTTCCGTCAAGCAACTTTTGAACAGCCTCATCAGTATTCCCTGTCACGCCACCATAAAGCGTGATTCCGGCTTCACCCATTGCTGCTTGGGCACCGCCTCCGATACCTCCGCAGATTAAAGTATCTACATTGTTACTTTTCAAAAAGCCTGCAAGCGCTCCGTGACCTGCACCATTGGTACCAACAACTTGAGAGGATGTGACTTTACCATCTTCTGTATCATAGATTTTAAACTGTGAGGTTCTTCCAAAATGCTGAAAAACGTCTCCATTGTCATAGGTTACTGCGATTCTCATAGTGTTTACTCCTTTTTCATTGATTTTCTTATCAGCCTGAATGTGCTGGGGTCGAAACTCAACATTACCGCCTTCAATCTGAAGTTTTTTACCGTTTATGAGTGCATCCGCAAGTTTTACTCGTGCTCTTTCATAAATTGCTGTCACGGTTGTTCTTGCTACATTCATTCTCTCTGAAGCCTCCGACTGATTCAGGTGTTCCAGATCAATGAGTCGGATGGTTTCAAACTCGTCTACGGTTAGAGTGACTTCCTCACCATTTGGTATTCCGTCTGGACTGAACGTAATGTATTCTGGCATGGTTTCGACTTTTCGAGTTTTTTCTTGTCTTCCTGCCAATTGAACACCTCCATTTCTGACATATGTCAATTATAGACATATGCGCGAGCAATGTCAACACAATTCTGACATATGTCAGGAATGTTTACTGTTTGTTCATATGAAAAGGATGCCTCTGTCGTCATAGACAGAAGCACCGTTGTCGTTGCCGCACCGGATCGCCCGGTCGAGTGCCATGATCGTTGCGATGGCACCGTCGATCTTCTCCGTGGACTTTTCCTTATCAGCCTTGATGTTTCCGGCAGGATCAGTGCGGATGAAGATGTTGTCCATATTCCAGCGGAGCACCGGATGGCCTCCGTGGGCGAGCTTTCTTTCAAGCGTCAGCTTCATCAGCTCTTTCGTGGGCGGGCTCATATCCTTAAAGCCCTGACCGAAGGGAACGACCGTAAAGCCCATGCCCTCAAGGTTCTGCACCATCTGGACGGCTCCCCAGCGGTCGAAGGCGATCTCGCGGATGTTGAAGCGGTCGCCCAGCCGCTCGATGAATTTCTCGATGTAGCCGTAGTGGATGACGTTGCCCTCTGTGGTTTCGAGGTATCCTTCCTTTTCCCAAGTGTCGTAAGGCACATGGTCGCGCCGGACACGAAGCTCCAGCGTATCCTCCGGCACCCAGAAGTACGGGAGAATCACATACTTGTCATCCTCATCCCTTGGCGGGAAGACCAGCACGAAGGAAGTGATATCTGTGGTGGAAGACAGGTCAAGACCGCCATAGCAGACGCGGCCTTCGAGGTCGTCCTCATTGACCGGAAATGCGCAGGCATCCCATTTGTCCATTGGCATCCAGCGGATGGCCTGCTTTACCCATTGATTGAGCCTTAGCTGTCTAAAGGAGTTCTCCTCGCCGGGATTCTGCTTGGCGGATTCGCAGGCGGCTTCCACCTTGTCGATGCCGACCGTGATACCCAGCGACGGGTTTGCCTTTTTCCAGACCTCCGGATCTGTCCAGTCCTCGGAAGCGTCCGCTCCGTAGATGACCGGGTAGAAGGTCGGGTCGACTTTTCTGCCGTCAAGGATGTCCTGTGCCTTCTGGTGGACTTCATAGCAGATGGTATTCGTATCGTTTCCGGCGGTCGTAATCAGGAAGTAAAGCGGCTGCATTCTGGCATCGCCGGAGCCCTTGGTCATAACATCAAAGAGCTTACGGTTGGGCTGGGTGTGCAGCTCGTCAAAGACCACGCCGTGGATGTTAAAGCCGTGTTTTGAGTAGGCTTCTGCGGATAGCACCTGATAGAAGCTGTTTGTCGGCTCGTATATGATCCGCTTCTGGGAGGCCAGTATCTTCACGCGCCGGTTTAAGGCCGGGCACATCCTGACCATATCCGCAGCCACATCAAAAACGATGGTGGCCTGCTGGCGGTCAGCAGCGCAGCCGTAGACCTCGGCGCGTTCCTCACCGTCGCCGCAGCAAAGGAGCAGGGCGACCGCAGCGGCAAGCTCGGACTTGCCCATCTTCTTTGGTATCTCGATGTAGGCGGTATTGAACTGCCGGTAGCCGTTTGGCTTCAGCGTTCCGAACAGGTCGCGGATGATTCTTTCCTGCCAGTCGATAAGCTCGAAGGGCTTTCCTGCCCATGTGCCTTTGGTATGGCAGAGCTGCTCGATGAACATCACAGCAAAATCCGCCATCTGCTTGCTATAGTGAGAGGACTCGGCCATGAATCGGGTCGGCTTGTAGTTTTTCAGTTTTCGCATTGGCATGAAAGCCGCCTCCTTCCGGGCAAAATAAAAGACCGCCGTAGCGATCCTTGGTATCAGTACGAGAGAAAGAGCCCTGCGGCTCAGTCTCCCGGAATATTCATTCTCAGGGGTTTCTTATTCTGCTTGGCTCATCGCCCATGCAATGGCGTGGCCGTCATCTTCGAACTCGACCTCGCTTACCGAGTGGAGTCCGATGGTTCCTTCGCAGCTGTTGTCGTCTGTAAGGAATTCGTAGATTGCTCCGAAGTAGCAGGGCTTGTTCATTCCGTTGTAAAAGTAGCCTGCCATCAGGATTTTGTCTCCGAACCGCAGCGTCTTGCTCCAGCGGCATTCCAGATCCTCCGGTGTGGTCGGGTTCGGAAGTCTTAAGGTTCTCATTGCTTCGTTGATTGTCATGTCGTTTACGCCTCCTTCACCGTCATCTTGAAAGCCGGGATCAGGGCGCGGTCGTCGCTTCCGAAGTGGGTGTAGCGCTCCTTGACTCTGACGATGCCGTCCAAGGTGCAGCCAAGCTCCTCGAAGCGGGCGATGGTCTCGATCAGGCTGGAGAAGGTGGAGCTTATCGTGAATTCCTTCACTCCCAGCTTCCTGCAGTCGGAAAGGATCGCCTCGATGTCGTCGTCCCAAATGACCTCGGCGAAGTTCGGCAGGTCGTTTCCGGCTTCCTTGCTGTAAAGGTAGGCCTGTCCGAGTGTCCAGTGGCATCCGATCTCGTCCCATTTCATTCCGGGCTTTGCGTTCTCAATGGCTTCGATTGTGTACTTCATGGTGGTTTCCTCCTTGTTCTGTGTTCCTTTTGGTATGTACATATATCACTCTGAACGCCTGTAATAGCAAGTTAATTCGGAGAATATATGTGACAATCCTGCGGGAACATTTGAGGCCTAATTGTGTAGTTTATGCCTCGCCGGACATGATGAATTTCACGTATTCAGACCGGTGATCCTCAAGGTAAAGAACCAGCTCGTAGAAGTCTCTCTCGTAGGCCAGCCGCTGGACGGCGGTTATATCAAACATGTTTGTTAGGCCGGTGTCCCGGATGGCGAGGATTTGTTCTCTTACTTTTTCATCCATCTCATTCCACCACCTTCCGCACAAGGTCGATGCCGTAGATCACGTTCAAGCCGCAGCCGTTATCCCAGTTCACCATAAGGCTTCCGGTATCATCGACACCCGTAACCGTTCCCTTGGTGCCGATGGGTGGAGCCTGCACATCGTCCATCTGAAGAAGCTCCACGCGGGTGCCTGCCGGGTAGCGCAGGCGGAGTGCCTCAAGCTCGTGCTGCTTTATCATTCGCATGCCGCCACCTCCTTTTCCGGTGCGCCGTTCTTCCAGCTGGAGTTGCCGGAAAGGTTCTGAAGGAGAATCTTGCGCTCGGCCTTGTACTCGTTTCCGATGAAGCCAAGCCGCAGGAGGAAGCAGCGGAAGGCGTATTTTTCATTGTCGACTTCCTTTTCGGTGGCGCTTACCCGCTTTAAGTCCTTACTCATCTTGCAAAGGGCTGCGATGAAGTGGGTGTAAGCCTTGACTGCTTCCGGCTCCGGCAGTTCGGAAAACCAAGGGAAGGTGACCTTATCCTCTGTGATCTCGATGCCGAGATCGTCAATGCCGAGTGCCTTCTTGATGAGGCTTTCCTTGGCGGTTAGGAGGTTGGTGAGGTTTCCGACCGCAGCCTTCTCCAGCGGGAGGCTGACCGTGAGGCCGGTGCCTTCGTCCGCTTCCGGTTCCTCTGCGGTGGCTTCCTCGTCGGTGCTTTCGATTTCCTCAGCCGGAGTGAAGCCGTCCGCGATGAGGTTGTGGATCAGGCGCTCCAGCTTGTCCGCGTCCTCGCAGGTGACGCCGCCTTCCTTGTCGACCGTGATGTCGCCGATCTCGAAGGCGCAGGTGGGCATGAACTTGTAGACTGCCTTGTCGCCGGTGAGCTCTGCGATGGCTGCGACCAGTGCTTTTCTTTCTTTTCCGGTTACGTTGTAGTTTGCTTTCATTGTGTGTACCTCCGTTTTTCAAATGTGGTTTTTGGCTGTGCCTTTTGGCATGTATATACATCACTCTGAAAGCCTTATATAGCAAGCGTTTTCTCGATATTTCAAAGGAATATAATCGACAAATATACAGGGCAGAAATTGTGTACTATACACCCGCCGTCGGAGAGGTCTCGACCTCTTTTGCCAGAGCGGAGTAGTAGAGCTTTTCGCCGTTTCTTACTACATACACATTTTCCGTATCGCCAGTATCCTCCACATAGCGCCGGAGGATGACAGAGGCGTATTTCGGATCAAGCTCCATCATGCAGCAGATACGGTTGAGCTGTTCGCAGGCCATGAGCGTGGAGCCGGAGCCGCCGAAGGTATCGATCACTACGGAATTCTCCTGCGTGGAGTTCTGAATCGGATAGCCCAGAAGGTCAAGCGGCTTGCTGGTCGGATGATCCTTATTGCGCTTTGGCTTATCGTAATTCCAGATGGTTGTCTGCTTGCGGTCGGAATACCAGGGGTGCTTGCCGTTCTGTAAAAATCCATAGAGGATCGGTTCATGCTGCCACTGATAATCAGAGCGACCGAGCACGAGGCTGTTCTTTACCCAGATACACACACCGGCAAGGTGGAAGCCCGCGTCGATAAATGCCTTCCTGAAGGTGAGTCCTTCGGTGTCTGCATGGAAGCAGTAGGCAGCGCCGCCTTTCTCGAGGTGGTCGGCCATGTTTTTGAAAGCAGAGAGCAGGAAGTTGTAGAACTCCTCACCCTTGAGGGAATCGTTCTGAATCGTCAGTCCGTCGGAGGCTTTGAAGGAAACGCCGTAGGGAGGGTCGGTCAGGACAAGGTTTGCTTTCTTGCCGTCCATGAGCTTCTCGACATCTTCGGCAGAAGTAGCATCACCGCACATGAGACGATGTTTTCCTACCGTCCAGATATCGCCGGGCTCCACGAAGGAAGCCTTCTCCAGAGCTGCGGTCAGGTCGAAATCATCATCTTTGATATCCTTTTCTTCACCGCCGCCGAGCAGCTTTTCCAGCTCATCGGTTCCAAATCCGAGAAGGCTAAGGTCGAAGGACTGATCCTGCAGGTCGGCTAATTCGACCGACAGCATTTCCTCATCCCAGCCTGCGTTCAGCGCCAGCTGATTGTCCGCGAGGATGTATGCACGCTTCTGAGCGTCCGTCAGGTTCTCGGCAAAGACGCAGGGCACGGTTTCATAGCCTTCTGCGCGGGCAGCTTCAATTCTGCCGTGGCCGACGAGGATGTTGTAATCCGCATCGATGACCGCAGGGCTCACAAAACCGAACTCGCGCAGGGACGAGCGCAGCTGAAGAATCTGTTCTTTACTATGTGTCCGGGCATTCCGGGCATAAGGCACCAGCTTATCTATAGGTACCTGTTCGAATCTTTGTGTATTCATTTACATTCCCTTTCTGGCTCTTAGAAGCCTCTCCATCACGTCGTCCTGTGGATTGAGGCCGCTGTATTCCGTAGCGCAGTTCTCTTTTACGATCTGGAAGATCTCGTTCCACAGGCGGCTTGCCTGATTCATGTAATTGATGCCGATATTGATGAAGGGAGAAGGGATAGGCTTCCCAGTCGTCGGATGTTTGCTCAGGTATCCGAGCCGAGTGGTCATATCTTCACACTGAATCCATCTTGCAGAGCACATCGCGTATCGCTCCAGAAGCTGAGGAGATACCGCCTTGGCTACGCCGATCTTGTCCAGCCATTCCCATGTTTCTCTGTAGATTTCACCGGCTTCCAGCGTGGTGCCATCGTGCTGCTTGGCAGATAGGAAGTCGTGCGGGGTCGGCATTTCCTCGCCTTCGACATCCGGGATGTCCAGCACGGTGAGATCCCTGCCGCCCGGATTTCCGTTTTCATATTTCTCACGGACGGGGCTTTTCTTACGTCCGGCACCGGGACGTCTGCCGCCGCGCCCGCCGGTGTTATTTGATTTTGTTGGCATGATTTTTCACCGCCTCCCTTATTACCCGTTTGATTTCGCTTTTTTTGCACGGAAGAGGGGGCGCCGTTTTCCGGGGCATTCGCCCGTAGAGATTTGACCCGCCCCTACCGGTCACAAAATTTCTCGCGCAAAAGAAAAGACCGCGAAGTTTATCAGCGGTCTCCTCGATCTCGATGTATCTTTTCATGACACGAACGACATAGACTCATGAGATTACTTTCGTCGTTCGTTCCTCCCTCGGAGAGAGGAATGATGTGGTGGACTTCCTCGACCGCCACGTAGCGTCCTTCCTTCAGGCACTGCTCACACAGCGGATGCTTGTGGACGTACCGATCACGGATTCGTTTCCAAGCCCTGCCGTACCTCTTGCCGGGAGAGTAGCCGCGCTGGAACTTCTCGTAGTGCTGTTCCATGATCTTGGCGTGCTCCTCGCAGTAGACACCGTCAGTCAGGTTCGGGCATCCGGGATAGCGGCACGGCCTCTTGGGTTTCCTTGGCATGGCCGCCGCCTCCTTCCTTGCATAACAAAAGCCCTGCAGGATCGCTCCCTCAAGGCTTCTTGGATTTTCGCTTTTCGCTATTGTAATACTATCATGTATGGGACTGTGCATTGTGTTGCAAAGTGTGGTAAAACGTGCAGGCTCAGATCTCAATCGGGTGCTCCGGCATCTGGACATGCTGCAGGGCGGAGCCGTGCCAGCGGTAGACAGTGGTGCGGTCGGCAAAGAGCTCGTTGCCAATCTGCTCCCATGTCATGTTATGAATGTACCGGTACTTCAAGACCATGCGCTCGTCGGTATCCGGAACCGTCTCGATGACTTCCCGGATCTGTTTCTTCAGGTCAGAGAGCAGAGCCAGCTCGTCAGCTACTTTATTCTCCAGTTCCCACAGGCGTTCCAGCGCACGGACGAACGGTGCGTCGGTATTCTTGGAAGTCTGCACACGGTCAACGTCGTAGCGAAGGCCGGACACGCTGCCTGCCATCTCCCGGAGGTTCTGGGCTTCCAGCGTATCGGACTTGATCCTCTGATCCAGCCGGTACGCCTGATGAAGATATTCTTTAACAGTCATAGGCGTTTCGCCTCCTCTCGTAATTTTTCTATTAAGTACTCGCCGTCCACGCTCGTGAGCTCCCGGTACCAGGGGGAGCGGAAGAAGCGCTCGCATTCCATCGCATCAGCCATTGCAGCTTTGTTCTGCGGTTTCTTCTTCAGGCGTTTCAGGGCATCCCGATAATCTTTGACAGCCTGAAGCACGATTGCATTGGCGAGGTTTTCATACGGGGTGGTCATTACACCACCTCAGCTTTGACCGCATCGATCAGAGCGGCCTGTGTCATTTCCTTCTTGGACAGCGCTTTCAAGATGCGCTCGTCGATGGTACCTTTCGTGATGATGTGCTGGATCACCACGGTTCCGGAGGTTTGTCCCTGCCTCCAGAGTCTTGCGTTCGTCTGCTGGTATAATTCCAGCGACCACGTAAGCCCGAACCAGACAAGGGTAGAACCGCCTGCCTGAAGGTTTAAGCCGTGCCCGGCAGAAGCGGGGTGGATGACTGCTACAGGAATCTTTCCCGCATTCCAGTCAGCGATATCGCGGCTTGTCTTGATCTCCCGGACATTGAAGCGGTTCTTGATGCGGGATAGGTCGTGCCGGAACCAGTAGGCCACAAGAAGCGGTTTTTCATTGGCGGCTTCGATGATATCCTCCAAAGCGTCCAGCTTCCGGTCGTGAAACTCGATGATTTCTCCGGTATCTGCATAAATCGCACCGTTGGCCAGCTGACAGAGCTTTCCGGTGAGTGATGCTGCATTGGCAGCGGTAATCTCGCCGTCCGGGAGCTGCAGGATGAACTCCTGCTTCAAATCCTCATAGCGGTCACGCTCCGATTCCGAAAGCTGCACCTCATAGGCCGTGGATACCAGCTCCGGCATCTTCAGGTGGTCGGTGGACTTCATGGAAATCGTGATATCCGCGATTCTCCGGTAGATGGCGTCCTCCGCATAAGGCAGCGGCTTGTAGGAGTAGATGATCTCGCCGTTTCGCTTGTCCGGCATGAAGTAATTTGTCCGGTACTGCGTGATGAAGCGTCCGAGGCGCTCACCCATATCCAGCACCTTGAACTCTGCCCACAGATCCATGAGACCGTTGGAGGATGGTGTGCCGGTGAGGCCGATAATGCGATGGAGTCTGGGTCTAACCTTCATCAGGGACTTGAAGCGCTTTGACTTGTGGTTTTTGAAGGACGAGAGCTCGTCGATGATCACCATATCGTAGTCAAAGGGAAAGCCAGACTCGTCGATCAGCCACTGCAGGTTTTCACGGTTGATAATCGTGATATCCGCGCCTTGCATAAGTGCCGCCCGGCGCTCCTTGGCAGTCCCGACTGCGACCGAAAAGGTCAGACCGGCAAGGTGGCTCCATTTCTGGATCTCCGCAGGCCATGTATCACGGGCGACTCGTAAGGGAGCGACCACCAGCACGCGTCGTACCTCAAAGCTGTCAAATAAGAGGTCGTTTACTGCTGAAAGAGTAATCACTGTCTTGCCCTCAACCTAAGCCCATATCAAGCAGGACGGCAGCTACGGGATTTTTCTCGATGTAAGAAATCGCGTATTTCTGATAATCGTGCGGTATGAACTTCATTCGGCATCACCTCCTCCCTCAATTCGCTTTATTTCTGAAATGAACCATCTCGTCTCATAGTGATATTTCGCATGTGCCGACTGGGACGGGAATACGACCAGATTATCCGGATCGTTGTTGTATTTGTTCTCGTCACGGTGATGGACAACTTCGCCAGCCTTCAGTGGTCGACCGATAATTTGTTCTGCGATCACACGATGTGCGGCTTTGTTGTATATCTTGGAATATCCGTCACAGCGGCCTTTTCCTAAGCGAGACGCTCTCAGCTTCTTCCGGGTTTCGGGCGTCATTCTTGTATGATTCAAATCCTCATTCATCTGAGCCATGTGGCTGCTCATGTTGGTGTAATCCTTGAGGGCTACATAGCCGTCAGGATTCTTTTCTTTATTACTGAAATCCGCGAGGCACCTTCTACAGCAGAAGTGATGCTTTTTGCCTTTCAGGGCTGCGGCTTCTCGTTCAAAAGAACTGCCACACCAGTCACAGGTCACTTGTAATTTCATCAAGCATCCCTCCAATCTGCGAAATATCGTCGATAACGTAAACCTTGAATCCCAGCTTCCGCAGGAGCCGGTGCCTTGCCAGTTGTAGCGGGCGCGGCTTCTTTTCCGGAGCCTTAAGCTCGGCAAAGGCAATGACTCCTCCTGGAAGAAGGACAAGCCTGTCCGGCATACCGTCAAAGCCGGGAGAGACAAACTTTGGAGCTATGCCGCCCCTCGATTTCACTGTATTTACGAGCTTTTTCTCGATTGTCTTTTCATCTATCTGCATCTCATTCGTCCTCCTTGAAGTGGACAAGTAGGGACAAATGGACAGCTTTTCCCTATATTTACCTACGCGCGTGTACGCGGGTGCCTGAGTGGCCTTCTATTTCTTCTTCTCTGAATTAAATAAAGGGTAAAAGTTGTCCTTGTCCCAGAGGTTGTCCCGATTACTTTGTTTTCTCATACAGGCGCTGACGTCCGTAAAGAGGCTGGGAAGCCCTGCGATTGGTACGCTTCCAGCCGTCCACCTGTGTCATAAGTGCCGCGATGGCATAAGAGTCGGTGGGCTTTAAGTCAGCGATATTCCTTCCGAAGCATTCACACCAGATTTCCGCATTGCTGACCTCGGTGCGTTCCACGGTGCCGGAATCAGATGTGATGTCATCACCGTCAAGGAAATTCCGACGCTGGTAGAGATCCATCTCAGACCAGTTTTCCGGCAGGAGCTTTGACAGGTACTGTTCCACGAGGCCTTGGCGCTCGTCTGTTTCCATAGCGCTTCTCTGGGCTTCTTCAGCTTCCGCAAGAAGGTCACCTTCGAGATACAGCTTTTCGCCTTGCTCGTAGTAATACTTGGCCTCCGCCCATATCTGGTCACGTTCTTCGGGCGTGATTTTCCAGCGCACGGCATTTTCCGTCTGGCGACATTTCACAATCCAGAAGCGCCGGTTTCCGGTGATATCACGGAGGTATCCATGCTCGCCGTTGACCGTAGCGACCACAACACACTGCCTCGGATGACTTTCGACCACCTTGCCGTAGCTGGGACGGTACTTATCATCTGAAGTGGAGAGGAAGGACTTGACCTTCTCGATGTCGGCCTTTTTCATTCCGGCCAGTTCGCCGATTTCAATGATCCAGAAGCCCTGCAGCTTTTCCGCACCGGACTTGTCGTCCATGTCAGTAAGCGAAAGGGCGTCGGAGAAATATTCATCACCGGCAAGAGACTTCCACATGGTGCTCTTGCCGATACCCTGTGCGCCGTCAAGGACGGGAACGGTATCGAACTTGGTGCCGGGATGGTAGATGCGGGTCACGGCGGCCACTAAGGTTTTTCTGGTGACTGCCCGGACATACTTCGTGTCATCTGCCTGCAGGCAGCGGATAAAGAGCTCGTCCACGCGAGGCACCTGATCCCATTTCGGCAGGTCGTTTAAGTAGTTCCTCACGGGATGGAACCGGCGGTCGTCTGCCACTTTCGTAAAGCTGACATTGTGGTTTCTGTCAGAGAAGCAGACATAGCGGATGTCGATCAGGGCTTTCAGCTGCGCCGTATCGGCATCGCGCCAGAACTTATTGTCAGCGGGACGATCCCAAGGAACATCGCCGATCACCTGTATGCGGTTGGCCATCTCGTTATAGGCAAAGCCCTGACAATCCGGATCGTTATTCAAGATCAGCATCTCGTTCCAGACGCTGTTCTGAAGGACGGTGCTGCGGGACTGATATTGGAGCTTGGCTTTCCAGTCATCATCGGAGCCGTCGTCTGTAGCGGCAAACTCCTCACCGGCCTGCGCCTGCTTCTCCGAAAGCAGCAGGATTTTCACCTTGTCGCAGCCGGAGGCAAAGTCCATCATGGCCTTATAGGACGGCATCTTCGACGAGGTTGACTCATCCAGCACATCCTTGTCCAGATCGCTGAAGCGGTGGACGCGGACAAGGTCAAAAGCATTCAGGAGCTTTTTGCAGGCAGGGTCTGAGGAGTGATGCGAATACAAAAACTTATCTCCGTAGGAAACGGCACCGGCGGGACTGTCCGCAGGGATATAGTCGTAGCGGTTCTCGTCATCGGTCGGAGCATATACATCGGAGAGGAACTCCGGGATTACCTCCGAGATCGGATAAGCCCGGCAGAACGCACCGATGATTCCCGGCTTGGCAAGAGGATCAGCCTGCTTGCTGGCACCGTGATCTTCCACGCAGGACTCACGGGAGGATACCGGCCATGTGCTGGAGTCCTGCCAGTCATCGTATTTGGCAAGGTAGGCATCCGGGTCTAAGGCGTCGCCGTCCTTTTCCTTGAATACATACTCGCCGTTGACGGAAGTGGAAGGCCAGTACATGAGGCGGTTGGCCTCATAGGTGCTGTCGTCGAACATATCAATGCCGACTTCCTTGGCGAACATTCTGGCGACTGGCTCATATTCGGGCTCGCTGATCTCGCGGGTGAGCGGGATTACCAGACGGAGCCTCGGATTTTCCGGTGTATGCTTATGCGTCGAGTGGCACAGGCACTGGTACGGGATTTTGCTGATGGTGGTATCCCACACATCCGGCTCGCCGTAGTCCATGTCGAGAGTCAGCATGGAGCGGCAAAGCACATATCCCTTTTTACGGCGACCGTTCCGAAGATGCCCGCCCACGAAACCGCCGATGTCTTTGATGTCTGCCTGCTGGGCTTTGGACATCTTGCGGTATTCCTCAATGGTCTCCGTGGTGCGGACGGTGTTCTGGAATCTGGCCTTTAAGGCATCCATCGAAGTGTCGCCGTTTTTCCATTTGATAGCCTTGCGGCTATTGGCGGTGGCGTATTTCATCAGTCGTACACCTCCTGCGATTCATCTTCGAGCACCTTCGTGATGAACTTCAGCGCCCGGATCATGGTTTCCAGCTCACAGTCGCCGCCGAGGGTAACCTCAAACTCGCTGCCGCCATAGCTGTCGGTGTGAGAACGGATATTTATATCTGTGCTGGCCAGATCCTTGATGCGGAAATAGGTGCGGCTGCCGTGGCCGGAGTCACCTCCCTGAAAACCGTTCGTACCGGCTTCGACCTGCAGGATGTTGCAGCTGATAACCTCACGGGTGTAAGTTGTGATTTCGGTGCCGTCTTCGAGTTTTCTACGTCTTTCTGTTACTTCATACATGGTGTTAGACCTCCTGACATTCTTCTGTGAAATAGCGCAAGTGGTAGCCTTTCCACTTGGCACGTTTGATTTCTGTTTCCATCCCGGATGAGATGCGGCTTCCGAACACCCAGACCTCTGCGCACTTGCTCATAAGCGCATTCCCGAAGAAGAGACCGAGCTCGCGCTCCGATGGGTCATCGTCGTTCAGGAACTGCGGGTACAAAAGGTGCGGAGCGATGGGAATGAAGCCCTTGTCCACGGCAAAGCGGCAGTAGCGTCTCGCCGCAGCCACGTTTCCCTCCACATCTCCGGAATAGGGAGAGCAGATGTAGACGATAGGCCTAAAGGCACGCAGGAACTGCTTCTCATTGGCGGCAATCCGACAGATCGCCTCACCGGCAGTCGGGTCAGGATAGCCTTCGCTGTTTCGATAATCGTTACTCAAACCTTGAGTCCTCCTTTCCGGGCAGACTTAAAAGGCGTCCACCTCTAATTTCCACTGGAGATGAACGCCTGATTTGAGCGGACGATATTTAATCTTTTTTGTAGAAGGGCGTGGTGTACCCGTCTGCCCTAAGCTGCAAGCCGCGAGCCCACGGCGGTGTCCTGCCCATCTGCTCACAGAGAACATCAAGGGACATGTGAGGATCAGCCTCAATGACCAGCTCGTCGTGGATATGCATGACGATTTCGCAGTTCCTAAGCGTCTTCATGGCATAGCAGAGAATGTCACGGCTGGTCGCCTGCACGATGTTTTCCACAAATTTCGGGCCGTATGAGTCGAGCCGTTCCCACTTTTTCGTGGCTCCGACGCCTTCATAGGTGATACACTCGCCGCCGAACTTGTTTGTGCCGACCTTGGGCTTTACATAGGCGAGGTTTCTGCCGGATGGCAGCGTGATAAAGAGCATCCCGGAGCGGCAGGAAAAGGTCAGCCCGTAGGACGAGGTCGTGTGCTTATGCTTTACGGCCTCCATGACCGCCCGGTCGACATCCCACCAGAATTTTACGATGTGCGGATTGGTCTGCCGCCAAGCATCCACCAGCGGAGGAAGCTCGTCTTCGGACAAGCCCATCTCGATAGCACCCATCGCCTTTAATGCACCGACCGAGCCGCCGTAGCCGAGCGCGAGTTCTGCGATCTTACCTTTTTGCCGCAGGTGGCCGTTGACGCCGTGCTTCTCAACCGGGACATGAAACATCTGGGACGCGCTGGCGCAGTATATGTCGCCGCCGTCTGCAAAGACCTTCTGCCGCCACATCTCACCGGCATACCAAGCGATCACGCGGGCTTCGATGGCAGAAAAGTCCGAAACATAAAGCTGCGTGCCGTCCTTCGGAATAAATGCTGTCCGGATAAGCTGCGAGAGCGTGTCCGGCACATCTTCGTACAGGAGCTTCACGGCATCGAAGTCTCCGGATTTAACAAGGGCGCGGGCATCGGCCAGATCCTCCAGATGGTTCTGAGGGAGGTTTTGCAATTGGATCAGCCTGCCTGCCCATCGACCGGTGCGGTTGGCTCCGTAAAACATGAACATGCCGCGAGCCCGGCCATCATCGCAGACCGCCCGTTCCATCGTCTGATATTTCTTGACGGAGGATTTGGCAAGCTGCTGGCGGAGCTCCAGAACAGTCTGAAGTTCAGAGGGAGCGGTCTTTATGAGTTCGGCCACGACCTTCTTTCCAAGACTGTCGGTTTCGAGGCCGTTGTCAGAGAGCCACTGCTTCATTTGCTGGACGGAGTTGGGATTGTCGAGCTCCGTAATATCCTTCATGGCCGTGGTCAGTTCTGTCCGGGAGCGGGTGTCCATCTCGATTGCCTTTGCCACCAGATCCATATCAAGGCGCACGCCACGGTCGTTGATTTCCTGATCGATGTGGTATTCATCCCAGACGAAGTCCGGTACCGGGAAATTCGTAAGGCGCTGCTGAATCGCCATCTCGACCTCGACGTCCCGCTTGTTATATGCTTTGAAGGTTTCCCACTTTTCAGGATCATGGAAGGGCATGTTCCGGGTGCGGCCTCCGTTGGCTTTGGTAGGAGCGCAAGGCACGGAGAAGTATTTGATGAGCGCCTTGCCCTCGTCCATCTTTTGATCTTCGAGCTTTAACACCTGACCGACGCCTTTTAATGAAAGCGGCAGTCCCATCGTGGCTGCCCAGACCATAGAGCAGCGCCAGCCTTCCGGATTCAGAAACCGGGCGCACTCCGTGGAGAGAGGGTGGTTATCATGGAAGGGATCAAGGCTCACGCCAAGATCGGAAAGATACCGGGACAGGCAGACTCGTTCAAAGTTCGCATTGAAAGCCCATTTTGTCACCTCATCGTCTGTCAGGGCATCGATGATTTCCTGCGGGATATGTTCTCCCTGTGCAAGGTCAATGACCTGCACCTTGCCGCCATCGACCGCATAACCGAAAAGCAGAATTTCAAAGTTCGGAGACTCCGCGTATTTGTAAACGCCGCACTTATTCAGGTCGATGTCGGAGAAGGTTTCTATATCTATACTGATGTTTTTCAATCGGATCACCTCAATTCAAACAGGCGGCCTAAGATCGCTCCTAAGCCGCCTGCCGTCAGTTATTTGTCTAAGGCTTGCATGCGCTTTTCGTGGTATTCGAGGTCGCGGGCGGCCTGTTCTTTTTCACGCTGTTCACGTTCTGCCTCTCGCTTGTCGCGTTTGCGATCATTGAAGAGGGTCTGGACTGCGACTGCCGCCCATACAAGGATGAGCACGCAGAAGCAGCCGACGAGAATGTTGCAGAGGACTGTGGAGATCATTACTTCGTTCATAGTCGCACCTCCATCAGTTCAGGAAATCTTCGTCGTCATCGGTAGCGAAGTCAGACTCTGCGCTGGCCTTGCCGCCGAGAGGCTCACCGTCACGGATCTTCTGCAGGTTGTTGAGCCCGCAGGCGATACCCTTGTTGCCAGAGCTGTTGAAGGCGTAGAAGGTGATGCTGGCTCTGCCGTACACTCCGGAGTACACCTCGGAGCGTGTCAGGATCGGGTTCAGATCTGCGTCCACGATGCCGGGAGCAGAGGTGGCGTTGGCATTGACGAAGTAGGAGTTCTTGTAAGCCTCGTCGTCCGGGCGCTCTGCGTCTCCGTCACGAAGAGGAGTCTTCAGAACGGAAAGAGCCGGTACAGACTTGCCGTTGCCCTTGAGCTTGGCCTCGCCCTCCTTGTAGGCAGCTTCGATGGCGTCCTTGATCTTGGCGATGGTCTTGGTATCGGACTTCGGGATGATGAGGCTCACGCTGTACTTGGGTGTGCCGCCGTTCACGGACTTGGGCTCCCAGACGTTTGCGTAGCTCCAGCGGGTGTCGACACCGGTGATAACCTTCATGGGATTGCTGATTTTTACATTCTTACTCATTGTCGTTTTCCTCCATAAAATCATTTTTTGCTGTATTCATGGCCGGGCGCTTATCGGACTCCGGCACAAGAGTGGGTTTGCCCTGCGGCTTTTCGATGTAGGCCGTCAGGAGTTCATCAAAACGGGACTTGCCGAGGAGCTTCTGCATGGCGGTGATGCCGAGCAGCTTCTTCTCATACGGGTCAAAGCCCGCTTTCTCGACCGCATCGATAACTGCGGCCTCGTTGCTGTATCTGCGGTTGGCTCTGCCCTCGACGAGCTTGAAGCCAGACCATTCCTTCCCGGAGAGTGCCTGCTGGAGAGCATATTCCTTGATGTCGGAAGCCCAGCTGACCAGCTCGTCCACTTTTCCGAGAATGACCTCAATCTCCGTATCTGTAAGCAGAGGCGGGAGTTTGAAGTCGTGCTGTGCGAGCTTTAAGTTTGCTTCGGCTCTGGCACGGCACTCGTTCTTGGCTTTGCAGAATCCGCACCATTCGCCGCACAGGAAATTTCCGTCACCGGCAAAGGCAAGCTCTGCGGTGGGCTTTAAGACTTCATCCGCCCAGCGGTACAAATCTTCCTTGCTGATCTCGTAGGTGCTGACGTTCTGGCGTCTCGGCTGATAGATGGTCATGGAAACCTTGTCGATGTCGTAAAGCGCATCGAAAAGTTCCAAAGCGCCAAGGCTGTAACACTGCATCTGCGGATTTTCCTCTGCGGAGACCAGAACGCCAAGGCCGTGCTTGTAGTCGATCACTCGGAGCGTGCCGTCTGCGATGATGATGCAGTCGGCGGTGCCGAAGCCCTGTTCTACCCAGCGAGAGAAGTCCACACGCTGCTCGATCAGGACGACCGGGTCAGCGCAGGTTTCCTTGGCGGCTTCAACCTGCTCCAGCACATATTCGGCATAGCCGCTGGTGCAGTCCTCCATCTCCTCGGAATACCACTTGAGGCTTTCGGTCGGGTCTTCTGCAGGCAGTCCCAGCGCGGTCTTTAGCTTGAACTCGCCAAGTGCGTGGGCGTCGGTTCCTTCTGCTGCGTAGTCGCTTCCTTTATCCTCGTAGGACTCACAGAGCCTTGCGGACGGCGGGCAGTGGAGCCAGCGGTCAGAGCTTGAAGCCGACAGGATCGCGTGTGCTTTAGCTGCCATTGCCGATCACCTCCGCGTCCTTCATCAAGGCTTCGTAGTTTGCCGGGTCAACAGCCGAGAGCTTTTCGGCACCGTACTTCTGGAGAAGGGTGCGTACCTCTGCGGTATGACCGGCGCGGGACTTCTCGGCAAGGACGGCTCTTACGTCCTCCAGCTTGATTTCAGGCTTCGGATTTTCCTTCTTGGCGGGAGCCTTCTGCACGGGAGCGTCGTCGCCGGAAAACTGCTGGTAGAGCCAGTCGGCTGCGGCATTAATAGAAGCAGCAGCGCTTCTGAGTTCTTCGATGGTCTGTGCCATTTCTGCCATCTTTGACATTCGTTTTTCCTCCTTCCTCGGATTTGCTTGCGGCAAGGATAGAGAGGTTCCTTGCCAGTCTGGCGGATACGTGGCTGATGGTATTTAGGAGCTTGATCTCCTCGGCCACGTTGCCGCCGGTGTCTGCGTAACTGCGGTACATCGTGTTCACCTCGCTTTCTGAAGGCTTTGTCTCTGTCCTTCACCTTCCACTGGAGATGAGCTGTCGATTTGAGCGGAAGAATTTATAAAAAGTTTTCCGGCCACCATCCCGAAGTGGGACAGTGACCGGAAAGCCGTGGTTCGTGGTCTGGGTATTACTTGTCGCCGGTAATCCTGCGAAGGTCGGTGCGGTACTTCTTCATCTGATCAGCGAAAGTCTTCTGCGGGCGACCGAGCTCTCTGGCGATGGCACGGTCGGAGATGCCCTCCGGATGATCCTTCCAAAGCTGAATGATGGTATCGGCCTCTGGGTCAAGCTCGCGCAGACGGGAAAAGAGCTGCTCCAGCAGCATGCGGTCTGCGATGACCTCGTCCATAGGCTTGCGGGTATCAGGGATATAATCGCCGATGGTACCGTTGCCGTCAGGGAGAGGCTGATCCAGAGAAGATGTGTCGCCCGTAGCGTGGTACTCGCAGCCGATGCAGTCGCCGTCGCACTTCCATATATAACGGTATGGACACATGCAGCGACCGTGGTTCTGTTCCTTGTTGCGGATGCGGGACGCCTCTCTATAGAAGGAGTCGTGCTGCGCCTTGGAGACTGGCACCTTCTCACCGGTACTGCGGATGTAGATGAAATAGGTCTTTTCTTCTGTTGTCATAAGATTTCCTCCTGTGATTTGCTTTTTGGTGAGCAATCACAGTGGGGAAATTCATGGCGCGTTCATCAGATATTCATCGCAGTGTATTGAAATCTGTGCATCACTTTGATATAATAGGAATTGGTGGGAAACAATCGGAACAACCACGAACCACTGAACCTGCCAGCTCCACCTATCCCTGAACGCAAAATTGCCCTTGTGACTACTCACAAGAGCTATCCAATCGTTCGGTAGGTCGGCTGCTATAGTTCGTAAGGTTCTTTAGGTTCGACTATGAAAATTGGAGAGTAAAATAGTGACAATAAATGACAAACCGCGACTTTGTGGCGGTATATTCTTCGTGTTGGTATTGCAGGCGCTAAGGCAGCGCGTCAAAGCAAGACAGCACTATAAGGGAGAACGAGACGGCCTCTCTGATCCCGAAGTCTTGATTGGATTGATCAAGGTCATCAATCCCGACTATCAGGAGCCCAAGGAAGGTGCCCTGAAAGGGAAAACAAATGACTTCAAGTCCTGTAAGACTTCGACCGGTCAGTATCTGCCGTTTGGCGACAAACCAGAGGTCGAGGCCTTCGATGAACGGGTCAGAACAGACTATCAGGCTGCTCTGGGTGCCATGACGGAGTTCGCCGCGATGTTTCTTGAGACAGGTACGGCAGTACAAAAAGATGTGCGTCTTGTGAAGGCACTAATCGACCTGATTGAGCAGGACGACAGTATCCAGCCGAATGAGGAGTTCTATATCGAGGAGAATGGCGGGAAAATAAAAAAGACCGCGCTTGGCGGTCTCAATGATGTCTGCCTTCCGGCATTCCTACTTGGAGTCTGGCACTATGTTGTTGTAAACCGGAAGGACAACAGTGTCGGCAAAGCGACTTATGATGACTGGTGCCCTGAAAACGGTGGAGCTCCAAGAACTTACTCCGGGAATATGGGCAAGCGGATCACGACAAAAATAGACGTGCGTATGCCTGATGTGCCGGAGGAAGTCGATATATACGATTTCGGCGATGAAGACGCGGATCAGTCTGGAAGTCAATCAGGGCAAGAATATGATTTTGACTTTGGAGATGAGGACAGCAAAACGGGTACACCTCCTCCGGCTCATACGGTAATGAACAATCCGCTGTTCATATCGCAGACCGGAGCCAACAGTAATGTTATCCCAAATTACGGAACAATGAATCTGACGCTTGGCAAACACGGAGGTGGCTCGAATGAGTAATGAAGTCAAAGTAATATCTGCAACCGGGCTTCCTGCAACAGGACGGACGCAGATTGTACAGCACGGGAACGATAGTGTTGCGATTCCAAACTACGGCACCATCAATATGACCATTCAGCAACAGTTCGCTGCTATGCCTGCTTTCGGCGGGAACTTCTATGTGCCGGTCAGAGTGAATCGGGAATACTACAATATATTCGTGATCGGTGGAGAGGAATTTGATAAGCCGTATTTTAAGGTTCCGCGTGATCGGGCGCTGACGCACTTGATGTCAGAAGAGACTATGGCAAGATTCGCTCCTATGACACAGGAAAATAAGGATGAAATAAAAACCATGCCGTCGCTCTTTATGGCCGAGAACCGGAATTACGGAAAGGCAGACGACGACCAGATGGTCATTTATGGTTTTGTATCTGATTTGAAAATCTATGACAATGATGTGAAAATTTATTATTGCGGATACAAGATAGATATTCCGCAGCAACGACTCAATGAATGTCTCGAAGAGCTCGGACTCGTCGGGGATAATAGATTCAATGAACTGAATAGGACTCACTGGTCAATCAAGAGGTGCGATCTAATACAGGAGCTTCTTGAGGCCGGGGTTCAAGTCCCGGTGTTTAACATGGGTTGAACCACGTTTAAGTAATGGAGGAAGTCACATGAGTAACGAAATCGAAAATATCACATCAACATCAGAAACATCACCGGAAAAGTGGGTAAATCTTGAAGATATAGCGGAGCACCTCAGTGTTAGCACAGATACCGTAAGGAACTGGATAAAAGACGGAAAGCTACCATTTTATCGAGCAGGCAAACGCTATAAATTCAAAATATCCGAGGTTGATGAATGGCTGCGTGATGGGAAGATCACGGATTAATTGTCGCACGTAGATATGTGGCAGAAGGGAGAATGCTTATGCAGGACAAAATGAAGTCCCTTATTACAAATATAAAACTGGATGCTGCCACTTTTCATGGTGAGACGGTAGACCCTACATATATAAACTTCTTTTTCGGAAAGAATGGAGCCGGTAAGAGCACGGTAGCATATGCTTTCGAGCATCCGGAGTGCCTTGAATGGCAAACAGGTGTTAATTCGGCTGATTACACGATCCTTGTTTATAATCAGGAATTCATAGATCGCAATCTGGCTAACTACGGTGACCTTAAAGGCGTATTTACGCTTAGTGAGGAAAATGCTGAGACGAGAAAACAGATCGACGAAAAGACCGAGGAAAGAAAAGACGTCGTTGCTGATGGTAAACAGGCTGCTGAAGACCGCGATAAAAAGAGCGGTGAGCTCAAGCCTCTGCGTGATGCTTTTGAAACCACCTGCTGGGATGATACAGAGGATATCAGAAAGAGTTTCGACCAGACACAGAACGGAAAGAAAAAGAAGCTGCAGTTTACAGACGAAGTGCTGTCAGGGAAACACTCTGCCGTCGATCACAAGAAAGAGGATATCCAGAAACTGTATGATATCGCCTACGATCCAAAAGCTCGCAGGTATCCGTTGTTCAAGTTCTCTTCTGAACTGGAAGGGGAATATGATCTGACCGGCGCGAGTCATCTTGGAGAAGAAGTGACCAGCCGGAGCGAGACGCAATTCGCTAAGTTTATGAAGGCTCTCAATGCTACGGAATGGGTGAAGCAAGGCCATGCCGATTATGTGGTTGGTCACGATGAAGGCAAGTGTCCGTTCTGTCAGAGAAAGCTGCCGGACGATTTCGAGAAGGACATTGCGGAGGCGTTTGACGAAGGATATCAGAAAGCGCTTGATGCGCTGGAAACTTTCGAGACTGAATACACGAGGAAGATGGCAGCGCTGCTTGAGCTGTTGAAAAAAAACCTGACCGATGTGTTTCCGAAGGTAAAGACAGCGGAATATGAAAAGCTGGTGGCGCAGCTTGAAACTCTCATTACAGAAAATGAGCAGCTTATCGCGCAGAAAAGAGCGACTCCGGGCGAGCCGGTGACACTCAAAGATACGGATACCATTATTTCTGATATTGATGACACCATTACGGGTATCAATAAACTGATTCAGGAAAACAACGATATCGTAGATACGAAGCCTGATAAGCAACTTGAATGCTTCAATATGGTCTGGGAGAAAATCGCCTTCATCTTGAAAGATAAGGTAGCGGCCTATAACAAGAGCAAGAAGGATATTGAAGCCGAAGCGAAGCGACTGGATGGTCAGGTAAAAGCACTGCAGGAAAAATACAAGACGCTGACCTCGGAGATCAACAAGCTCAATGCCAGCGTTATCAATACAGCTGCGACGGTAGATAGCATCAATGCGCACTTGAAGGATTCCGGCTTTGAAGGCTTCCGTCTCCGGGAGAAAGAGGGAGTCAAGGGCACCTACGAAGTCATCCGCGAGGATGGCAAGGTTGCCGACAAACTCAGCGAGGGTGAGAGGAATTTTATCGCGTTCCTGTATTTCTATCATTTGGTACGCGGCAGCCAAACCGAGACGGATTCCGGCAAAGACAAGATCGTGGTCATCGACGATCCGGTTTCCAGCATGGACTCCAGCGCATTGTTTATCGTCAGTGCTTTGGTACGGGAAATGCTGGGCGTATGCAGCAATAATGTCCGGCTCGAAGATCACGAATACAAGGGAAAGTACATCCAGCAGATATTTATCCTGACGCACAATGCCTTCTTCCACAGGGAGATAACATACAATCAGGTGAGCCATTACCGGTATGTCACTTTCTTTAAGGTAAACAAGAAGAACAACATCTCGTCCATCGAGAAGTGTGTTATTGAGGCCACAAAGGTTTCGGAAAAAGACAGGAATTTCAATCCGGTTCAGAATTCTTATGCTGCGCTCTGGCGGGAATACGAAAAACTGGATGCACCGATTCCGCTGATGAACGTGATCCGGAGAATCCTTGAATACTATTTCTTGCAGCTTTGCGGGTTTGAAAGCAGCGTGCTCAGTAACACAGTGCTTGAAGCACTAAAGAAACAGATCATGGATGAGGCCGCCGGTGGAGTTCCTGATTACACGAAATACCATCTGGCTCAGGCTATGCTCTCTTACATAAATCGTTCGGACTCCTTTAATGACGGACTCCATTTCGTGGATGAGAGCATCGATTGTGATCAATATAGAAGTGTGTTCTATTCCATCTTTGATGTGATGAATCAGGGACAGCATTTCAGACACATGATGGAGGAAGCGGAATGAGAAACAAGGAAAACATAGAGGAGGCCAAGGATGGGTAAGGTAATAAGCAGGGTCTCCTTCGCAGATGCCCAGCGGAATGGTCTTATGAAGCCAGTTATTTATTGTGGCGATTTTGCTAAAGGAGAAGTGAAATCAATCAATTTAGAGCTGGCAAAAGAACTGGAAACACTCCGCCCGAATCGAAGAACGATGCAGCTGGAAGCCTGCTTCAATCGTGTGCTGGATAGCCTGCCGGATAATGTGGTGATAAAAGATTTTGACGTCATGTTTAATCCGGCCTACAAGGTAGATGTCTTGAAGATACTGGTCGCATCGTGCAAGCGGAAACCGTTTAGCGTTGTCTGGCCGGGAAAATATGAGGATGGGAAACTATTCTATGCGGAGGAAGGATACCCGGACTACAAGATGTTTGACATCAATAATTACGACGTGACATGCGTCATTTAGGAGGAAGGTCACATGAAATACTCTCAATTAATCAGCTTTAATCCGATAGAGGACGTCATCCAGCTTGTGACGGCTGAGAACAAAGACAAAGCGCGTGAATATGTAAAGACTTATGTCATGTCAGATTCTATGGCAGAGGCTCTGCAGGCACCGATGATTGATCAGCTGCAGATGGACGAGGTCGTTGATAATAAAGGTGTGCTTGTTGTCGGTAACTATGGTACCGGTAAATCCCACCTGATGTCCGTGATCTCGGCAGTAGCTACGGATGCTGACAATGTGCAGTATCTCCAGAACGAGAAGTTCAAGCAGCAGGTACAGCCGATTGCCGGAAAGTTTGAAGTGCTCCGGATTGAGATCGGCGGTGTCGTGATGCCTCTTTATGATGTCATTATGGGCTATGTTCAGGATGACTTTGACCGGCGCGGAATCAGCTTCGAGGCTCCTGAGTACAGCAGCGTCAAAAGCATCAAGACCGTAATTCAGGATATGATGATGGCCTTTTCTGCAAAATATCCGGATAAGGGTTATCTGATAGTAGTGGATGAGTTCCTTTCCTATCTGTCCTCTCGTAACGAGCGCGAGATTGTCCTTGATCTTGAGTTTTTCCGTGCGCTTGGTGAAATGTGCTCAAAGTCAAAGCTGCGTGTGATCTTCGGTATGCAGGAGAAGATCTTCGACAATCCTCGTTTCAGCTTTGTTGCGGATACATTGAAGCACGTCAGCGACCGCTTCACCCAGCTGATTATCACGAAGGAGGCCACCTCCTACGTTGTTTCCGAGCGTATTCTCAAGAAGACACCGGAGCAGAAAGCATTGATCCGCAAGCATCTGGAAAAGTTCTGCGGCCTTTATACCGGCATGTCATCTCGCTTGGAGGAGTTTGTGGATCTGTTCCCGATCCATCCTTCCTACATCGATGTCTTCAATAAGATTTATCTGATTGAAAACAGGCACATCCTGAAGAATATCTCCGTGACCATCAAGGGGATTTTCAATAACGATGTTCCGGAGAACGAGCCGGGCATCATCTCCTTTGATGATTACTGGCCTGCGATCAAGTCTAACGGCCTGTTGAAGAGCGATGTAACCATCAGCCGCGTTGTGAATGCCAGCCAGCAGCTGGAGGACATCATCAATCGCGCTTTCCCGAAGCCAGTCTATAAGCCGCTGGCCATCAAGATCATCTATGCACTCAGCGTCCATCGCCTGACCACGAATGGACTTGATGTGCAGTTCGGCCTGACAGCAGAAAACCTGAAAGATGACCTTTGCCTGTATCTGCCGATGCCGGAGGAGGATGCCGATTTCCTTCTTTCGCTGATCAAGACTACGCTGAAGGATATCATGACGACGGTTTCCGGTCAGTTCATCATCTATAACGATGGCAATAACCAGTATTACATCGATGTAGATAAGATCGTTGACTACGATGAGAAGATCAAGCAGAAGGCTTCCATTATGGCCGACGGTGAGCTGAATCGCTATTTCTACGACGTGGTATATCGCTGCCTCGAATGGGACGCCAAGCAGTATGTCACGAATTTCAATATTTACGAGTACGATTTGAACTGGGATTCCCATAACATGTTCCGCGAAGGATATCTGTTTATGGGTCTGCCGGGAGAAAGAAGCACGGCACAGCCGGAGCGTGATTTCTATATCCACATCATGCCGCCGTATGATGCTGCGGGCACTACGGTTCAGAATCTGCAGGACGAGGTGTATCTGTACTTCAAGTCCACAGATGAGTTCCGAGAGGTCATGGGACTTTACGCAGCGGCAAACAGCCTCGCCCAGATCAGCGAAGGCAAGGACAAGGATGCCTACCTGAATAAGGCGAATATGCTCCGCAAGCGCCTGATCAAGTATCTGAGCGAGAACAAGAACACCTGCTTTGATGTGGTTTATAAGAAGCAGAAACGTCAGATGATTGAAGTGCTGAAAGGCAGATACAAGACTGACCTCACTTTTAAGGACACGATTGATCTGGCTGCCTCTCTGACCTTTGACGAATATTTCAATACCAAGTATCCGGACTTCCCGGTTATGAAGACAAAGATCACCCGCCGGAACATGGCTGACTGCGCTCGTGCGGCCTTCGATCATTTCGCTGGCAGGAAGACGCAGCAGTCAACGGCCATGCTGCAGAGCTTTGGAATCCTCGATGGAGAAAAAATCCGTCCGGAGGGCTCCAAGTATGCGGCCTATTACATTGATCTTGTGAAGAAGCTGCCGCCGCAGGGAGTGTTAAACTACTCCGATATGTTTGAGCAGCGCTTCATGGAAATGTATGTGGACAAGCGTTTCCAGATTGAATTTATCTTCACGCCGATCATTTTCCTGTCGATGGTTTATGGCGGCTATGCGGTTATCACCTTGAAGGACGGCAAGACCACAATCACGGCCTCAAATCTTGACCAGATTCCGAAGATTGGCGTGATGGATTTGTACGAGTTCAAGTATCTCTCCAAGCCTGCGCAGGCATCTATGGCAGAGTTGAAGCGACTGTTTGATGTGCTCGGTCTGAATCCGGCGCTGCTGGATAATCCGAACGACCGCGAGACCGGTGTAGCGCAGCTTCTTTCCAAGGCACAGGAAATGAGTAATTCCGCAGTCATGGCGGCAAACAAGCTGAATAACGGCTTTGACCTCTGGGGAGAGCCTCTGGTCAGCAGCACAGACATGAATCGCTTGCGTGATGCCTGCAATGCTGTCAGGAACGAGTTCAGCAACTATTCTGCGAAGTTCAATACTCCGGCAAAGCTGAATAATTTCAGCTTGTCTATGGAGCAGGTCGATACGCTGCAGGAGCAGATTAAGCTGGCGATGCTTATTCCTCAGTTTATGGATTTCAAGAATGGATGTGGAGATGTAGTCTCCTACATTCAGAATATCGAGTACATCGATCTTGGTGAGGCATTCAAAGCGGAGATCGAGCAGGCCAAGGGCAGCTTCCGTACCATCCGCGACAGCATCATGGACGGTGAATCCGGCGAAGCTGCCGCCCAGAAGGTTGATGCAGCACTTGGCAAGGTCAAAGCAAAGTACATCGATATTTACTTTGATGCGCACAAGAAAAAGAGACTCGACATCACCGATGCACAGCGTCGCGGAAAGATTCAGGAAGGCAAAGCGCTGGCAAGCCTCCGAAAGCTCCGCTCCATCGAGATTCTCTCGGCTGCAAAGCTCACCGACATTGAGACCGATATGTCCGGCCTTGTTGTTTGCTATGAGCTGACTCCGGAGGAATTGAAAACGACGCATATTTGCCCGCATTGCCGTTTCCATCTGGATGATAAGGCAAAGAATGTGTTCGGTCAGCTTGATAACATCGAAATCAGGATTGACAGCCTGCTTGATGAGTGGACGCAGACGCTGCTGAATACGATCTCCGATCCGATTGTTTCCAGCCAGAAGACCTTCCTCCCGGAAGAACAGCAAAAGGCAATCGACACCTTCATCGAGACCGGTGCGTTGCCGAAGCGTGTGGACGATTTCTTTGTGAAAGCCATCAATGCTTTGTTGAAGGGCTTCGAGCCGGTGGTGATCGATACGGATGAGCTGGTGGCAAAGTTGGAGCAGCTGCCGCCGATGGACGAGACGAGCTTCAAGAACAAGATTGCAGAGCTGGTCGGTTCCTATACGAAAGGCAAGGATGCAAGCAAGCTCCGCATCGTTGTGAAGAGAAAGGAAAGCGAGGAGTAACCTATGGAACGAAGAATACTTACCAAGGCTGATATTGACAAGGTGCGTGGCACAGAAGGGTTTCCGCAAGGCTCCGATGAGGATATTATCGAGCTTTCGAATGCACCTTACTATACGGCTTGTCCGAATCCGTTTATTGGAGAATTCGTCAAAGAAAACGGGGTTCCTTATGACGAAACGTCAGATTCATATAGGTGTGAGCCTTTTGCAGCAGATGTAAGCGAAGGGAAAAAAGATCCAGTCTATAATGCTCATAGCTATCACACGAAGGTTCCTTATAAGGCCATAATGCGATATATCCTCCACTATACAAAGCCCGGAGATGTTGTTTTTGATGGATTCTGCGGGACGGGGATGACTGCAGTGGCTGCTCAAATGTGCGGTAGTTCAGATCATTCTCTTGAATTCGAGATGACCGGTGAATTTGAGAGTAAGCAGTGGGGTACAAGAAAGTCAATTATTAGTGACCTTTCGCCTGCTGCGACATATATTTCTGCAGTTTATAACCAACCAGTAGATGTGCAGATTTTTGAGCGAGCCTTTTTGAAAATGTCTGCACGCGCTGATAAAGAATGCGCATGGATGTATATGACGAAGGACGAAACCGGAGCAGAACACCATGTAAATTATACTGTGTGGTCGGACGTATTTATTTGCCCGCACTGTGGCAAGGAAGTGGTTTTCTGGGATGCCGCTGTTGATAAGGAAACTGGAAGCGTAAAAGATAAATTCCTCTGCCCTTCATGTAATGCTGAAATTACAAAGAAAAGTTGTGAGCGAGCAGTAAAGAGTTTTCTCGATGATTATATCGGGGAAATTGTAAATACGACAAAACAGGTACCAGTTTTGATTGCTTATCAAAACGGTCGGCAGGAATGCTATAAGAGCCCTGATAAAACCGATCTGGAGCTGATTGATAAAATCGAAGCCCTGAAGATTCCTTATTGGGTTCCGACCGATAGAATGCCAGTGGGCGGTGAAAGTAGAAGAAACGATAAATATGGTATCACACATGCTCATCATTTCTTTACTAAGCGAAACTTGTATTGCTTGGCGGTTTTATGGGATGAGATAACAAATTCGGAAGAGAGCGATAATGTAAAAATTGCACTTAAGTCGATTGTTACCGGAGTAATGCAGGGCGTGAGCAAACTTCAGCGATTCCGTTTGAATTCAGGCTTTCCCAACATGATCCTTTCAGGAACACTTTATGTTGGTTCGATGATAAGAGAGTGGAATGTGCTGGACTGGATTCAAGGGAAATACAAATCCATTCGAAAGCTGAAGGATAAGATTTATGATTTTGATATGTCCACGCTAATTAGTACAAATTCTCTTACATCGATGAGTGGATTGGATGATAACACGGTCGACTATATTTTTACTGATCCTCCTTTTGGCGGGAATTTGAACTATTCAGAGCTTAGCTTCATGTGGGAATCGTGGCTGCGTGTAGTGACCAACAATGAAGAAGAAGCAATCGTCAATCCAGAGCAAAATAAATACTTACCAGAATATCAGCAATTGATGACGTCTTGCTTCTCTGAGTATTATCGTGTACTAAAACCGAATCACTGGATGACTGTTGAATTTCACAATTCAAAGAATGCTGTATGGAATGCCATTCAGGAAGCCTTAGCAAGAGCGGGGTTTATCATTGCAGATGTGCGCACACTCGACAAGAAGCAAAGCAGTTTTAAACAGATAACTTCAGGTGCTGCTGTTAAGCAGGATTTAGTAATATCAGCTTACAAGCCGACTTCGTCTTTCCTGAAGAACTTTACTGTTAAAGCAGGGACTGATGAGGCTGCATGGGAGTTCGTTAGGCAGCATCTTTCTAATTTGCCGGTTGTTGTTGACTCTGATAATGATGGAAAAATTGACATTTTGGCTGAGCGTCAGGCATTTTTGCTGTTCGACCGGATGGTTTCTTACCACATTATGCGCGGCTATGCTGTTCCACTTGACTCAGCAGAATTTTATAAAGGTCTTGATGAACGGTTCCTTAAGCGCGATGGGATGTATTTCCTGCCTGATCAGGTCAACGAATATGATATGGCTCGCTCTACGATGGAAGTAGAGAACATTCAGTTCTCTTTATTTGTGTCAGATGAGAAGTCAGCTATTGGCTGGCTGTACCAGCAACTCGATGAAAATAGTGGAAACGGTCGCATGACTTATGCGGAGCTTCAGCCGAAATTTATGAAGGAACTTCAAGCAGTAGATAAGAGAGAAAAGATGCCTGAACTGCTGGAAATTCTCGAAGAGAACTTCCTGAAGGATGACGACGGTAAGTGGTACATTCCTGACCTTACCAAGAGTGGTGATCTTGCCAAACTGCGTGAGAAGAATCTGCTGAAGGAATTCCAGACTTATCTGGAGTCCAAGGGCAAGCTGAAGGTGTTCCGCTCGGAAGCTATTCGTGCTGGATTCTCGAAGCTCTGGAAGGACAAGGATTACGCTGCCATCGTGGCAGTGGCCGAGCGTTTGCCGGAGCAGACCATTCAGGAAGACCCGAATCTGCTCATGTACTACGACATCAGTTTGAGCCGCGTGTAATAAAGGAGCGATGTAATGTTTAATACCGGTGATTTCGTTTTTGATTCTGTAGCCGGTGCCAATGCTCAGGTGCTGGAAAGAATCGAGATGTGGGGATACACGTCCTACAAGGTTTTCGATTCTGCCACAGGTCAGGTTTACAAAGCGACCGAAGAACAACTGAATAAAGGCGGCAGTGCAGCTCAGTACGATGAGAACTATCTGCGCTATGTCACTCTGCTGGCCAAGATCAAGAACGAGACCGCCGGTGGTTTCCTTTCCGCACTTTCGAGCGGGATTATTCCGCTGCCGCATCAGCTCCATGTGCTGAACCGCGCAATGGAGACAAACAACATCCGATATATTCTGGCGGATGAGGTCGGTCTTGGTAAAACTATCGAGGCCGGGATGATCATTAAGGAATTGCAAAGCCGTGGCCTCGTGCAGCGAGTTCTGGTCGTTTGTCCGACCGGTCTTGTTACGCAGTGGGCGTCTGAAATGCAGGAGAAGTTCCACGAGAAGTTTCAAGTGATCCTGCCGTCTGATTATGACACGATCCGCCGTCTCACAGATGCGGATGATGTTTACGGTCAGTTCGATCAGGTCATCTCTCCGATGGACTCCATCAAGCCTATCGAGAAGCACGCCGGTTGGACGGATGAGCGCGTAGAAAAATATAACGAAGAGCGAATTTACTCGATTATCAACAGCGGCTGGGACTTGATCATCATCGATGAGGCGCACCGTGTCGCAGGCTCCTCCGGCGAGGTGGCTCGCTATAAGTTGGGCTATCTTCTTTCGCAGGCAAGCCCATATCTGCTTTTGCTTTCGGCCACGCCGCATAACGGCAAGACGGAACCTTTCCTGCGTTTGGTGCGGCTTCTGGATGAAGAAGCCTTCCCGAATGCAAAGTCGATTGTGAAGGAGCAGGTCGCACCATACCTCATTCGTACAGAGAAACGCGAGGCAATCGACAACAACGGAAATCGGCTCTTCAAGAACCGGATCACGCATCTGGTGGAGCTGAATTGGGACGAGAGGCATACGCTTCAGCGCGAGTTGTATCAGCTGGTCAGCACTTATGTTTCCAAGACCTATGACAAGGCACGCCGGAACCGGAAGAAGAACATGTGCTTAATCTTCCTGCTGATTATTATGCAGCGCATGGTGACCAGCAGTACGGCAGCCGTCCGGCAGAGCTTGGAGCGCCGCCTGCAAGTGTTGAAAACGCAGAGCACACGGATTGGTTCTTTGACCGAAGAGGATCTGGCCGAGCTGGATATTGAAGACGGTGTTGAGGAAGCAATCGAGGCTATGTCCTTGGATATAGATACGGAAATCGAGGAACTGGAACGCATCATCGCCGTTGCCAAGCAGGCGGAGTTTCAGTATCCGGATGTCAAGGTGGAAAAGCTAGTCGATACCATTGACGAGATTTTGAGCGAAGACCGCGACCAGAAGATCATCGTCTTTACTGAGTTTGTGGCCACACAGGGCTATTTGAAAAAGCTGCTGGAGAATCGTGGCTTCACGGTTACGATCCTGAATGGCGGCATGAATATTGAGGAGCGTAATGAGGCGCTGCTTGAATTTAAGACTAAGAGCAACATATTTATTTCCACGGATGCCGGTGGTGAAGGCCTGAACCTACAGTTCTCCAATATCATCATCAACTATGACCTGCCGTGGAATCCGATGAAGATTGAACAGCGATGTGGTCGTGCAGACCGTATTGGCCAACAGCGGGATGTTCATATCTACAATTTTATCATTACGGATACGGTTGAGTGCCGTGTCCGGGAGGTGCTGGAAGAAAAGCTCTCCGTCATCCTCAAGGAGATGGGTGTGGACAAGTATTCCGACGTTCTCGACAGCGAGGTGGCCGAAGTTGATTTCACCGAGGTCTACATGAACTCCATCGGCAAGCCACGCTCTGTAGAGAAAAACTTGTATCCGGTTGAGTCGGAAGTGAAGCAGCAGGTCGCCAATGCCCAGAAGTATAAGGACATTATCCGCGAAGAAAAAGATTTGCGGAGCCTTGTCGGAACAGAGTCAGACTTTGATGTAGATGGTGCCCTGCGCCAGATGATGGCTTACTACGAAAGCTGGAAAGGCCACGATCTTCGGCTCATTGACCGCATCAGCATAAACGATGTGGAGATCACAAAGCACCTGCGGACGAGCATCATTCAGGATCATGACTCCCAGCTCCTCTCCATAGGCATCAAGGACTTTCCGAATGAGGCAGGTTACTTCATGCTATGGGAGCTCTCTATTTCCGATGAAGAAAGCGGTAAGAGGATCATTCCTATCTTTGTAAACGAGAATTTTATCCTGCGTCCGATGGCCGGAAAGCGTCTGATGGACGTATTCCTTGATGGGAATAGCAAGCTGACGGTAAAGTCGGCACCGAACATTTCAGAGGAAGAATATAAGAAGCTCGAAGCGATGTGCATGGATTTTGCCTATGACACATTCGTCGAGCTGAAGGATAAGCAGATCCAGACGAAGAAGGAAAGCTACACCAAGTATATGTACGCTCTGCAGCTCAGAACAGAGGCCGCTGAGCATATTGGAATTGAAAATATCCGTCGTTCCAGACTGGCAAAGCTGGAGCGCGAGAAGGCTACCATTGAGGCAGAATATAAAAAAGGAAGTCAGGTCTACCCGGACTTCCGCATGATGATAATGATCAGATTGGAGGCGTAACTGATGTTCGGAGACTATGTGTACGAGAAATCGTCTGCGCCATACTCGAAGAAAGTTCTGCTCGTGGACAACGACGATCTGTACCAGCAGGTTGATTATACGTCTGCGTTCTCGGCACATGGCTTTGAGATTGTCGTTTACGAGGATGACCTGAAATTCCGGATAAACTATCAGGAGAAGCTGTACTCCAATGATGCCAAGCTGGTAGTGCTGGCACATACGGACAGCTATATTCCCTATGATATGCACAGGCGACTCCGCGCTTATGAGGTGTCCTTGCAGCATCTCTTCCCAAAATTGAATCCGGAGGAGCTGAAGGGCAAAACAGAGACTGATTTTGACCTGCTCTGTAATGTCTATTCGACAAATTTCGACGACCTGCGCTCCCGGCAAGCGACTGCGCAGTTTCTGCGTATGAAGGTCTATGCCAAGGCGAACGTACAGTGGTATTTGCAGCAGAAGCTGTCCGAGCTGATGAGCCGGGTGGTCGAGGCGAAGAACTATAAGGACTGGTTTGCAATCGCGGAGGAAAAGTCCAGATTAGATCTGTTGGCGATTCAAAGTGAAATAGAGCTGGATACGACTGAAATCAATGGTATTTTTCAGAACTACGCGCTTGAGCAATTTGGAAAGCTATCGTCCTCTATAGACAAAGACACGCCGGTGCTCGTCAGCAAGGCGATGGATTATATGCATGAGCACAGCGAGAAGTTTGTGATTATCGTGATGGACGGCATGTCGGAGTTTGATTGGAGAATCTTCTCCACGTCCTTCGATGGGATCAAGTATGAGCAGGCTGCGGCCTTTGCCATGATCCCGTCAACCACCTCAATCTCACGTCAATGCTTGCTTTCCAATAAATATCCAAGCCAGCTGGTGGAACCGTGGAAACAGAGCAAGGAGAAAACCGAGTTTATTGACTGCGCCAAGAAGCTCGGCTATACAGATGCACAGATCGGATACGAGCGCGGCTACGATGCGAGCTTTGGTTCCTTTGTACGCTGCGGTGCAGTTATCATCAACGATGTCGATGATATGGTACATGCCCAGACGCAGGGACGCATCGGAATGTATCACGATATTAAATTGTTGACTGGGCAAAAGAAACTGAGCAATATGGTACGGCGGTTCCTTGCAGATGGCTTTGATGTTTACATCTCGGCAGATCACGGAAACACGGCCTGCGTAGGACTTGGCAGGATCATGGGCTCTGGAGTAGAGGTCGAGACAAAGAGTCACAAGATGGTGGTGCTGAAGGATTTTGCAGACAAGGAGTCGCTCATCCAGAAATACGGATTGATTGAGTATCCAAAGTATTACCTTCCAAAGGAATATGACTATTTGATTTGTAATGTAGGAGAATCACTTGATGTTAAAGGCGAGGCCGTTATGACGCATGGCGGGATGTCGCTCGACGAGGTAGTGGTACCTTTTATCAAAATAAAGGCGGTGCAGAATAATGGCTAAGATGGTTGGATTAAGTTTAGTAGTGAAGCAAGGCTGGATGAGAAAAGCCGTGGCCTTGCTGGAGGATAATCTCCCAGAGGCTGAATATAGAAAGCAGCTGGAGGAGCATCTTTCCTATGAAATAGATAGTCCCACGAACCGACGCAAGGCTCGTGAGATTTTAATGCGCATCTGGTATTTGAATTCAGAAGGCGTAGAGCAGCTTCAGGAAGAAGGTCGGAGGCTGATACAGAAATACCCGGATAACCTGACTGAAATCGGCTGGTGCATGATGCCACTGGCCTATCCTGTATTCTTGGATATTAGCAGGCTGATGGGTAAGATGTTCGAGTTTGAGGATACGATTACCACCACGCAGATTCGTAAAAAGACCTTTGATGAATATGGAGAGAGAGGCACGGTCGATTATTCCACCACAAAGATCATCTCGACCATGCGTGAGCTTGGCGGAGTGGAATCACCTGCGGTCGGAAAACAGAAACGAGTAAAGATCAGCGTGACAAATCCTGAAATCGTAACCTTCATGACAAAGGTAGCTATGTACCTCGGAGGAAGCAGTTATTACACTTTCTCTGCGTTGGCAGAGTTCCCGTTCTTGTTCCCATTTGAATATCGTCTGGCAAAAGAAGCGATCCTGCAGGACGAGGCTTTTGTAACGACGAACTTCGGAGGAGAACTGTCGGTTTCATTAAAGAACTGATTATCCGTGAGGAATGAAGAAGCTATGACATGGGAAGATTTCTACGACAAATTTTATGAATGGGCAGATAGCACGCAGGTCAGTCGTATTTCACAGCTGACCTCGTTTGGCTGCCATGAACAGGTCGCAGAAATCATCCAAATGTATTCCGACGAGAAAGCTGCTTCACGTCTGGCAAAGAAAGCAATGGCCGCAGGCGTCCGGTTTACTCCGGATGAGATTGTGGAAATGCAGGGCTTTGTCAGTAAAGAATGTATGAACCAGATGGTGACTTCGGCTCTTGGTGATTTCACACAGGAGCAGGTCGAGGAGCTCGTGTTCAGCATGGACGATGACATTTATGCTGACTTGGAGAAGCGTTACTGTCATTACGGCGAGGAAGACGAGGAATTTGAGGAGCCTGTCGATGAATCGCCAAGGCAGAAAAAGCCGGGTAAACTGTTCGGCTTGTTTGCTTTCGCTGGAATGGCATCAGAGCTTGGCTCCAAGAAAAGCACGCCGCGTTTCCGTATCGGTGACCATGTGCGTGTGCGTTGGCGCGGTCAGGAAGGAACGATTATCGATATCAACGGCGGCCTGTATATGGTCTCGTTGGATGATGGCCGAACAGTTGATTCCTTCCCAGAGTCTGATTTGGAGAAGGCTTGGTAAACCTTTTAAGTTTTCCTACACAATTTAAGGATACCTATACTTTTTAAGGATTGCCATTTAGGGGTTTCGGAAAGGAGGCACAGCCGGAATGAGTACAGCGACAGCAAGGGCATATCAGCCGCGATTCGCAGGCCGGTTTGTGCCTTTTGAAATGCAGAAAAGCCCGCAGAATAAGGCTTTCTACGGGCAGCGAAGTACATATTCGGGAAAAGCACATTGTATCAAAGATAGAGTCTTGTTAGATCCTGCCTGCGGTTCGGGTGGAATGTTCGTGCAGACCGGTGATTTTGTAAATCATGCTGGAATGCAGGCAAATGACACGATGACTTTCTTTGGACAGGAGAAGGTCGAATACAACGCCCAGCTCTGTCTAATGAATATGGCAGTTCATGGACTCACAGGTGTTATCAAATCCGGGGATGAGGCGAATACTTTTTACCATGACGCGCACAACTTGAATGGGAAGTGCGACTATGTGATGGCGAATCCACCATTCAATGTCGATAAGGTCAAGGCTGAGTCAGCAAGTGCCGCGGACCGCCTTCCGTTTGGCATGCCATCAGTGAATAAGAAGAAAGAAGTCAGCAATGCAAATTATCTCTGGATTTCCTATTTTTACAGTTATCTGAATGAGCATGGCAGAGCAGGTTTTGTCATGGCTTCATCAGCAACAGATTCTTCAGGCAAGGATAAAAATATCCGTGAATCGCTGATTCAGACAGGTCATGTGGATGTCATGATTTCTGTCGCAAATAATTTTTTCTATACCAAAAGTCTGCCTTGTACGCTGTGGTTCTTTGATAAAGGAAAGCCAGAGGCACTGCAGGATAAGGTGCTTTTCATCGACGCCAGAAACTACTATACAGTTGTCGACCGCACCTTAAATGAGTGGTCGGATTGGCAGCTTAAGAATCTGAACGCGATAGTCTGGCTGTATCGCGGTGACGTGGAAAAATACAAAGCACTCATATCTGAATATCACAAAGCGCTCGGTTCAGCTGAATCGTTTGATTTCATTAAGAAAGCTCTGGAAAAGAAAATCGAGGATAAACGAAGAGAGGCAAAAGAAGCAGTAGAAGCCACTGTAAAGAAGGATAGGAAATCCGTACAGTCTGATTTTGATGAAAAAATAAACGAGCTCAATAATACTCTGACGATCGCGAAGGAAGCAGTCTGGCTATATGAGAAGTTTGGTGATGGAACCTATGCAGATATTCCAGGCCTTTGCAAAATAGCTGACCGCAAAACCATAATTGAAGAAAAAGGCTGCTCCTTAACACCAGGAGCTTATGTCGGTGTCGCACCTGAGGAAGACGATGGAGTGGATTTCAACGAGAGAATGAAAGAAATCCATCATGAACTGCTTGCGCTTCAAAAGGAGAATGATGAGCTGATGGAGACCATCTCAAAGAATATGGAGGAGATGGGGGTATGAGTTGGAAAAAAGTAAAATTTAAGGATTTATACGAAGAAGATTCTAAAAACGGCATTTATAAGTCATCTAAATTTCATGGATATGGAACAAAGATTGTAAATATGGGAGAATTATTTTCATATGGCTTCATAGGAAATCAAGAAATGAGAAGAATAGTTGTCTCAGATAAAGAAAGACAAGCATTCGGACTAAAAGAAGGCGATTTATTATTTGCTAGAAGATCATTGGTTGAGTCTGGTGCTGGAAAATGTTCAATAGTAAGAAATCTTTCTGAACCTTCTGTTTTTGAATCTTCACTAATTAGAGTTAGATTAAATGAAAAAATATGCAATCCTTTATTTTATTATTATTGGTTTCGTTCACATTCTGGAAAAGAACAAATTTCATCGTTGGTAAATGGGGTAAATGTAAAAGGAATAAAATCGAGCTCATTGAAGGAAATAGATGTTGTTTTGCCAGATATGTCAACGCAGAATACAATATCTAATTTTTTGATTTTATTTGATAACCTTATTGAAAATAACCAGAAGCAGATAAAGCTTCTTGAAGAGGCGGCGCAGCGGATTTATAAGGAATGGTTTGTGGATTTGCGGTTTCCAGGACATGAAAATACAGAGATAGAAAATGGAATGCCAAATACTTGGAAAACTATTCAGGCAATGGAGCTTTGTAAAATAACAATTGGTAAAACGCCGCCTCGATCTGAATCATATTGGTTTACTGATAAAGGTGGAATCCCATGGGTATCTATTTCTGACATGAATGATGCTGTTTTTCTTTTTAATACAAAAGAACAATTAACTGGAGAAGCAATAAAAAGGAACTCTGTAAAAGTTGTTCCAAGAGGAACAATATTATTGAGTTTTAAGCTGACTGTTGGAAGGGTAGCTATTGCGGAAAAAAAGATGGCAACTAATGAAGCAATTGCTCATTTCTATGTTGATGATACTATTCGGGAGTATCTATTTTGCTATCTTTCAAATTTTAATTTTGATGTTTTGGGAAGTACCTCTTCTATATCAAAAGCTATAAATTCTAAAATTGTAAAATCAATGCCAATTGTATTACCCGATAATGAAACATTAACTAAGTTTCATGATAAAGTGAAATCACTGTTTTTAAAAATCGAGAACTGCCAGAAAAATATTTATATGCTTTCCGAAGCTCGCGACCGCCTGCTTCCGAAGCTTATGAGTGGAGAAATTGAGGTATAAGGGGGGTATCCTTATATGAGTTATGATTATTCCGAAAACATTCTAGTGCAGAACAGTGCCGGGAATCTGCTGCATGATGAACTCGGCTGGGATGTGGTTTATGCATATAATACAGAAGTGCTGGGCAAGGATGGGACACTTGGACGGGAATCTTATCGTGAGATTTTTCTGAAGCGGTATTTTTGCAAGGCACTTAAACAGTTCAATCCTTGGATGGACAGCAGCCAGATATCAGAGGCAGTCAGGCTCATGGAGCAGAGACTGTCTACTTCTTCTCTTCTACAGATAAATGAAGAAAAGTACTTTCTTATCAGGGATGGAATCCCTGTGACAGTAAAAAAGCCAGATGGACAGACAGATGTCAGACGTGCTATGGTCATTGATTTCGAGCATCCGGAGAACAACTATTTTTTAGCTGTAAAAGAGATGAAGATTTACGGTGATCTGTATCGTCGCCGCACAGATATAGTCGGTTTCGTAAATGGCATCCCACTGATGTTCATTGAGCTTAAAAGAACTGATGTAGATGTTTACAATGCGTATGTGGACAACTATACGGATTACCTGGATACGATACCGCATTTATTCTATTACAATGCGTTCCTTATCCTGTCTAATGGGGTAGAGGCAAAGGTTGGAACACTTGGCAGTAAGTATGAATTTTTCAATGAATGGAAGAGACTTGAGGAATCGGATCAGGGCAGCGTTGCGCTCGCCACCATGCTGAGAGGTATCTGTAAGAAAGAAAATTTCCTCGATCTGTTTGAAAACTTTATCCTGTTTGACCATTCAGGTGGACGTACGACAAAGATTCTTGCCCGGAATCATCAGTATCTCGGTGTTAATGAAGCAGTAAAGGCATATGCTTCGAGAAAGCTGAATAATGGAAAGCTTGGTGTTTTCTGGCACACACAGGGTTCAGGTAAAAGTTATTCCATGGTATTTCTTGCGCAGAAAATCCGGCGTAAGTTTGAAGGTTCACCGACCATCGTGATTCTTACAGATAGAGAAGAGTTGAATAAACAGATAAGTGATACCTTTGAGAATTGTGGCCTTTTAGGAAAAGCAAAGGCTTCACAGTTTATTGCAACGAGTGGAGAAGACCTGATTCAGAAGCTAAAGGGCAACCCAAGTTTTATTTTTACATTGATTCAAAAGTTCAACAAATCAGATGTCACGCCTATCATTCCTGATCATGATATTCTGATCATGTCGGACGAAGCACACAGAAGCCAATACGGTATTTTTGCAGGTAATATGATGAAGCTCCTGCCAGGCGCATCGAGAATCGGTTTCACTGGAACACCTCTTTTGACCAGTGATAATATTACTGCTCGGACCTTCGGTGGCTATGTGTCTGTATATGATTTCCGCCGTGCTGTAGAAGACGGTGCGACTGTGCCTCTCTACTACGAGAACCGCGGTGAGAAAATCGCAGATCTTCACAACCCGGAGATAACGGATAAGATTCTCGATGCTGTAGAGCAGGCTGATCTGAATCCTGATCAGCAGGATAAGATTGAGCATGAAGTGGCTAAGGAGATTCATTTGCTTACAGCAGAGCCGAGGCTTCGTTCTATTGCTAAGGATTTTGTGCAGCATTATTCAGATCTTTGGACCAGCGGAAAAGCCATGTTTGTCTGCCTCAATAAGGTTACCTGTGTCAGGATGTATAATTATGTGCAGGAATACTGGAAAAAAGCAATCGAGGATCTGAAGGTACAGATCAAGAGTGCCTCACAACAGGAGGCGATGGAACTATCTCACAAGCTTGAATGGATGAAGCAGACTGAAATGGCTGTTGTCATCAGTCAGGAGCAGAATGAGGTTCAGACATTCAAGAAATGGAATCTTGATATAGCCTATCATCGCAGAAAGATGGAAAATCGCGAGTTGGATAAAGAGTTCAAGGATCCGGAAAATCCACTTCGTGTTGTTTTCGTCTGTGCTATGTGGCTGACTGGTTTTGATGTGAAATGTCTGTCCTGCCTGTACTTAGATAAGCCGTTGAAGGCGCACACTCTGATGCAGACTATTGCCAGAGCTAATCGTGTAGCAGAGGGCAAGAGCAATGGTCTTATTATTGATTACATAGGAATTGTAAAAGCACTTAGAAAGGCTCTTGCTGATTATACTGCAAATGTCGGCGGAACAAATGGAACTGATCCTACGATAGACAAGGAAAAATTAATCGAAAAAATCCTTGAAACCATTGAGAGGGCAAAGCAATTCCTTGCAGAGAAGAATTTTAATCTACAGGATCTGATCGATGCAGATGCTTTTGATAAAATTCAGTGCCTGCAGGATGCTGCTGATGCTGTCAGTGGTTCACTGGAAGATAGAAAGACGTTTACGACCTGTGCTTCTGAATTGGAGCGGATGGTTAAATATGCAAATCATGATAACCTTAGTAAGTCTACATGGAAAGAGTATGATGCTGTTACAGCCATCCACAGACAGCTTATGAAAAAACGCAGGCATGTAGACACAACTGATCTGATGGTTCAGGTAAATGGGATAATCAGCTCTTATGTCTCAATAGATGATGTACCGAAAAAGCTTCAGGACGATCCAAAGAGATGGGATATCAGCGCTATTGATTTTGATCTGCTTCAGAAGGAATTTGCCCGGGCAAAAAATAAGAACCTCATGCTTAAAGATCTGGACGATTTGATTCAAGAGAGATTAAAAGGCATGATGTTTACCAATCCGGACCGTGTTGATTTTTACGAGAAATATCAGAAAATTATCGATGCTTATAATCAGGAGCAGGATCGGGCTACTATCGAGAAGACGTTCATTGATCTGATGAATCTCGCAAACAGTATGTCCCAGGAAACGAAGCGCTATGTCCGCGAGGGTTTTTCAAGTGATGAGGAATTGTCACTCTACGATATGCTTTTTAGGGATGACCTGAGTAAGAAAGATATTCAGCAGCTAAAAAAAGTAGCAGTTGACCTGCTTCGGAAGGTCAAGGCAAAGATAGCAGAGCTGGATCACTGGACAGACAAGCAGGAGACAAAAGCAGCTGTTGACAATCTGATTCGTGATACATTGTGGAAAGAACTTCCTGAAAGCTATGACGAGGTGAGCATCTCGCATTACAGGCAGGAGATTTATGAATATGTCTATACGAGATATAATACGGTAGCGTAATATTTGATAGAGCCGTCTCTCTCATCCTGGTCAGATGAGGGAGACTTTATATTTATGCAGAAAAGATGTATAATCGCTCCTATAGATTAACATTTAGATGCTTAAAAGGATACGATTATGGTTCAGCTGACAGATTATTTATATTCGGGAGATACGGTTCTGAAAATTCTGCATTTGTTTTCGGCAGACCTTCAGAAGAGTGCTAAAAAGACGGGAAATCAGGTGGATTTTGCCCACGCGAATTTTCTTTTTCAGATGATAGATATGCTCGAGCACAACGATTTCCTCACATCGCAGTCTCAGCGAATCAGAGAGTTTTATAAGTATATGGCTCAGCAGTATCCGTATCTGGCGTTTACTTTTCACGGAAGGATAAAATCTCTGATCAGGGCCGAGGAAAAATACAACGGCTATATCTCAAGCTTTATCTATGAGTTTTATCAGGAGCACGGCAAGTTTCCGCCGCTATCAGCCATCAAAAATCAGGTCAACAGGTTCAGGGACCTGATCGCTTACAGGATAGTCATTTCCATGCCGAAATGCCATTTGAAGCCGGGGGATGATCAGGATGAGGTGGAGCTCCATCTACTTTATGAGATAGCAAACAAGCTTCCTGATTTTCTGGAGGAACTTGGTTTCACACCAGAATTATCGGATAAGGAGCTTCCTAACCAGTCTGAGTTGATGGATGAGAATGTCAGGCCGTATTACAAGGACTACATCGCAAACGCAAAGGATGTGGGCTACAAGTCGCTTCACATCGCGCTGTATGATAATATGTCCAGGTTCTATACCGAGGTGCAGCTTCGGACCAAGTCGATGGATGATTTCGCGGAAATAGGTATTGCGAATCATAAGGCCTATGAAGCTGCCCAGGAAAAAGAAAGGGCCAGGAGACAGGCTGTTCCGGAAGGGCAGTGTGTTTATTTTGACGAAGCTTATGAGCGGGTGGTAAATCTTCAGAACCTTGACCTGTCAAAGGTAGATGTAAACATGTTCACGGCGGCCAGCAACTTCCTGATAAATGACGGCTGTGGCCTTTACCGTGGCAGGCAGATTCTTCCGTACGAGCATCTGTCGAGATTCCAGAATGATGAGATTGATTAAAGAATCATATTATGATTTGGTTGTCAAAAGGTTGACCACCAAATCATGATATAGTTTTGTGAGTAGAGTTCAGAAGCAAAAACCTCTTTATAAATGTGAATTAGACGATGAATAGGACGAAATCTGAAAAACTGACGGCTGTGTATCATCTGCCGGGACTTTTTGAATTTTATGAGCTGTACAAGCTCTTTCTGCCGCTGTTTTTTGATCACAGGGAGTATTTTTACCCGTGGTGTAGGATTGGCTCTATATACGGCGCGCCTTCAGACTGTATATGGGGTGGCGGAAGAATAAGTGAATCAGATGCTGCTCCTGAGGACGTACTTGCACTTACAGAGGAGTATGGGATCAGCGCAAGACTCACATTCAGCAACAGCCTGCTTACGGAAAAGCATCTTTCGGATAAGCGCTGTAACGATTTATGCAGAATGTTTGCGCTTTCCGGGAAAAATAAAAAAGGCGTTATAGTTCACTCTGAGCTTTTGACATCATATCTGAAAGAGAAATATCCAGAACTTTATCTGGTATCATCGACTACGAAGACTCTGACGGATTTTGATGACTTCAAGAATGAGCTCGACAGGACAGAGTTTAAGTATGTGGTGGCTGATTTCAGGCTGAACAAAAAATTCAATAAGCTGGCTGAGCTTTCCCAGGAAGAGAAGAACAAGAGTGAGTTTCTCTGCAATGAGTGCTGTGATTTCGGCTGCAGTAAGCGAAGAGAATGCTATGAAGCGGTTAGCCATTTGGCGCTGGGAGAAGAAGAGCATCACACCTGTCCATCACCTCGGGCAGCAGAGGGGTATACTTTTTCAAGGGCTATGGAAAATCCAGGATTTATCAGTATAGAAGACATAGTTCACAAATATCTTCCGATTGGATTTTCGAACTTCAAGATCGAAGGACGCAGCCTCGGGAGTGCGCTGATACTTGAGTTTCTTCTCTACTACCTGACAAAGCCTAAGTACCAGCTTAAAGTACGAGAAGAGATATATCTGACAAATACGCTGGATTTGTTTTGAGTAATGTCGGAGTAAATGTCGGTACAAATACTTATAATTCCGAGTATCCTGGCTCATCATTGTAGAACACGAGATGAGCTGGGATTATTTCCAGCGTAAATGTAAAGAAATTATAAATTTTTTAAACAATAAATTACCAAATTCTAAACTTTAAAAACTGAATATTAAAAGCTTATTAACTAAAACTTCCCATAGCAAAAATGGGCTTCGCACCTTGAAAACTCAATAATACAGGCAATCAGATAGGATCTTTATGCCGCTAAACCCGCCTTTGCCAGCGAATTACGGATATACTCCGGAAGCT
>Ga0214927_100056_pt1 | contig 93194 bp, 72 predicted proteins | sample Stichaenrichm16X_FD_168612 | JGI IMG/M metagenome (GOLD analysis project Ga0214927, IMG submission 168612) | Xylose enriched microbial communities from anaerobic bioreactor in Madison, Wisconsin, United States - 16X | ecosystem: Engineered > Bioreactor > Anaerobic > Unclassified | place: USA... | reverse complement strand
CCGGCGACCTGAACAACCGCCATCCTAGAGGGGAGGGAGTTTTGTTGCATAGCATCAGTGCCGTCCACCCGCATAGCGGGTGGTTCTTTGTGCCGCGCTACGCGCGGCACAGGCTAAAGCCATGAATGGAACGTCCTTCTCGCCCACGCGGGCGAGAAGGACGCGGCTGTGCTGCAGTTGTCTTTGGGGGGCGCGCCTATGCGCGGGGCTTGGCGTCCTCGCCCGCGCGGCAGGAAACCGGCACGAAGCCCTCGAATATCGCGACGCCGCCCTCGGACTCGCACTCGACCAGGTCCTCCGGCGCCCTGATGGTCCAGTACACGGGCTTGGCGCCCAGCGCGCGCACCACCAGCTCCACGGCCGGCGTCTTGCGGTCCGCAAACTTGTACGCCACAAAGTCCGGCCGCGCGAAGGCGTTGCCCAGCATGACCGTGCCCGCAAAGTCGCGCGGGGTTTCGAGGCCAAAGTCGCCGTCGCGCAGGAAGTCGCGGGAGAGCTGCCCGCGCACGACCTCCGGACGGTGGCGGCGCAGCCAGATCAGGACCCTGGGGTCAAAGCTCTCGATGCAGTAGCTGACCGTGTGCGCATCGAGCGCGGCCATGGTCTTCTCGCACAACTCTGCCACGCGCGCCCAGCCTGCGGAGGCCGTCTTGACCTCCACGATGAGCGGCGCGGGCTCCGGGTCGTCGGAGGACGTGTCGAACTCGAACAGCTCCAGCACCTCGTCGAGCGTGGGGATGTGCTCCTGCGTGCCCGCGAGCGTGAGGTCGCGCAGCTGCGCGAGGGTGCTCTTCTCGACCGTGAGCGACGTGCCGCACATGCGCTTGGTGTTGGAGTCGTGTATGACGGCTAGCTTTCCCTCCACGGTGAGGTGCACGTCGAGCTCCGCGCCAAAGCCCAGGTCGTGCGCGCGCTGGAACGCGGCGAACGAGTTCTCCGGGATGCCGAGCGACACGTCGTGCAGGCCGCGGTGCGCGTAGCGGTGGGTGCGCAGGCGCTGCCAGCGGGCGTCCACGTACGAGTCCCCGCGGCGCGGCGAAACGATTGCGGCCGTCGCGGCCACGGCGCCCGCCGCGATCCCGACGCCGGTTGCTATCTTGGAGGAAGTTTTTCTCATCCTGTGGCCTGCCTTTCCGGAACGCGGGCACGCGGCCCGCGTGATGCGTTTGCGATGCGGCGCCGGCCAGCCCCGCGCTGGAGCGGCGTCTGCGGCAAGGGTAGCGCAAGTTCGTGGCCGCGCAATGCCGGCATCGCCTAGCGTGCGATGTGGCTGGCAGTTGTGGCAGAATGTGTCCAACGTGAGGAGGCAGCGTGAAGCTTCAGCAGCTCAGGTACGTGATACAGGTGGCGGAGTCGGGGTCGCTCACCGCGGCGGCGCAGCGGCTCTACATCGCGCAGCCCAGCCTGTCCAAGGCCGTGAGCGAGCTCGAGCACGAGATGGGCATCACCATCTTCACGCGGTCGCGCACGGGCGTGGAGCTCACGGAGGAGGGCACACGGTTCCTTTCCTACGCGCGGCAGGTGGTGGAGCAGGCCGACCTGCTCGAGGCGGAGTACAAGGGCGGCGCGCACGTGCGCCGTGTCTTTGGGGTGTCTGCCCAGCACTACGCCTTTGTGGTGAACGCCTTTGTGCAGCTGGTGCGCGAGTACGGCGCCAACCGCTACGAGTTCTCCCTGCGCGAGACCAGCACCGCCGGCATCATCGACGACGTGCGCGTGCAGCGCAGCGAGCTGGGCATCCTGTACCGCAGCCACTTCAACCGAGACGTGATCACCAACGCCATCCGCACGGCGGGCCTCGCCTTCGAACCGCTGTTCACCGCGGCGCCGCACGTGTTTGTGAGCCGGGACAACCCGCTGGCCAAACGGGCCTCGGTCACGCTGGAGGATCTTCTCCCCTACCCGCGCCTGAGCTATGACCAGGGCATCCACAACTCGCCCTACTTTGCGGAAGAGCTGCACATCACGGAGCCGGCGGAGAAGAGCATCGTCGTGACCGACCGCGCCACGCTCTTCAACCTGCTCATCGGGCTGGGCGGCTACACCATATCTTCCGGAATCCTTTCCGAGGCGCTCAACGGCAGCCAGATCGTGTCCGTCCCGCTCCAGAGCGACGAGGTGATGGAGCTGGGCTACGTGCGCCGCGGCGACCGGCCGCTCTCGCCCATCGCAAGCCGCTACCTCACGCTGCTGCAGGACTACGTGAGCACGTACCGGCAGGGCGATCACTCGTAGCTGGTCGCGACAGGTCGCGTCGGGCCGCGGCAGCTCGTCCATAGCTTCAGACTATGGTTATCTCTTACAAACGGATAGTTCTCTATATTGCGGCGTTGTGCCATGCTGACCCATACGCAATCGACACGCGACGCCACCCGTTGGCCGCCGCGCCAACGGAAGGATCGCCCATGGCCATCAAGCAGCCGCCCTACACCTACGACGTCGTCGGAAGCTTCCTGCGTCCCGCCCGCCTCAAGCAGGCTCGCGCGGACTTTGCCGCCGGCAAGATCACCCGCAACGAGCTGACCACCGTCGAGGACGAGTGCATCACCGAGCTGGTCGCAAACGAGAAGCGCGTCGGCCTCAAGGCCGTGACCGACGGCGAATTCCGCCGTGCCATGTGGCACCTCGACTTCCTGGAGGAGCTCGAGGGCGTGGAGCACGTGGACACCGCCAACTGGTCCGTCGAGTTCAAGGGCCCCAAGCCCAAGGGCGCGCAGCTGCGCTTTACCGGCAAGATCGGCTTTGGAGACCACCCCTTCCTCAAGCACTACGCCAAGCTCCGCCAGATCGCGGGCGACTACCCCACCAAGATGACCATCCCCTCGCCGTCCATGCTGCACCTCATCCCGTGCGTTCGCGGCAAGGCGACGTATCAGCCCATCGAGCGCTACCAGGACGAGCAGGTGCTGTTTGACGACATCGTCACCGCCTACCAGGACGCCGTTCGCGCGTTCTACGACCTGGGTTGCCGCTACCTGCAGTTTGATGACACCGCGTGGGGCGAGTTCTGCGACGCCAACAAGCGCGCCGCCTACGAGGCCGAGGGCATCGACCTCGACCGCGTCGCCCAGAACTACGTGACGACCATCAACCGCATCCTCGAGACCAAGCCCGCCGACATGACCATCACCACGCACATCTGCCGCGGCAACTTCCGCAGCACGTGGTTCAGCTCCGGCGGCTACGAGCCCGTCGCCAAGACCCTCTTTGGCGCCAACTACGACGGCTTCTTCCTCGAGTACGACTCCGACCGCGCCGGCGACTTCGAGCCGCTGCGCTTCGCGAAGGACAAGGTCGTCGTGCTCGGCCTGGTCACCTCCAAGTTCCCCGAGCTCGAGGACGAGGACGCCGTGATTGCCCGCATCCACGAGGCCGAGAAGTACGTGCCCCTCGACCAGCTACGCCTCTCCCCGCAGTGTGGCTTCAGCTCCACCGAGGAGGGCAACGTCCTGACCGAGGACGACCAGTGGGCAAAGTGCGAGCTCATCAAGCGCATTCCGGAGCGCGTCTGGGGCGAGTAGCCACACAGTCCAATCCGCTAGGCCAATGGGCGGCCGCCGGCACGCGTGCGACTCACGCGCCGGCGGCCGCTCCGTCGTCACCTATCCTCCTTGTTGTAGCCGAGCCCCAAGCACCCCTACAGCGGAACCAACACAAAGGAGCCGGTAGACGATCTACCCCGAATGTACCGAGTCCGGGATTTTGAGCGTTTCGCGACTCAAGGACCAGCCCCATCCAGCTCGCAGCCACGCAAAAGCGTGCCAGTCATGCACCAATGCCAGGTCATTGTGCGTTTCCAGCTCCCCAGTCGCCAGAATCGGGTCGGATATCATAAGTATTTGAATCGCAAAACACACAAAATCCCCGACCGCCTGCAGATGCCCCAATTCATGTCTGGCCGCAACAAGAAGCGGGGCGGAACCCGCAGTGGATTCCGCCCCAATCGGTTGCCGCTATCGCAACTTCGCCTGCTTCGCCAGCGCTACTTCGCCTCGCCGGTGACCTTCGCCCAGTCGGCCGCGAACTTCGCCAGGCCCTCGGTGGTCAGCGGGTGGTGCAGGCACTTCTTGAGCGCGCCGAACGGCACGGTCGCGATGTCCGCCCCCAGCAGCGCCGCCTGCGTCACGTGGTTGGGGGTGCGCACGGAGGCCGTGATGATCTCCGGGCCGCCCTCCTGCTCCCAGTAGCCGTAGTCGTAGTTCTTAACGCACTCGATCACCTTGGAGAGCTGCTCGACGCCGTCGTCGCCGATGTCGTCGAAGCGGCCCACGAACGGGCTGATGTAGCGCGCGCCGGCCGAGGCCGCCAGCAGCGCCTGCGGCGCGCTGAACACGAGCGTCATGTTGACGCGGATGCCCTCGGAGGCCAGCTTGTGCGTGGCGGGAAGCGACGCCTCGCAGATCGGCAGCTTGACCACGATGTTGGGCGCCAGGGCCGCGAGGCGCTCGCCGTCGGCGACCATGTCCTCGGTGGTCTCGGCCGTGGACTCCGCGGAGACGGGCACGTCCTCGCCCACGATCTTGCAGATCTTGACCATGTGGTCCTCGAAGTCGGCCAGCTTGCCGCCGGTCTTCGCGTAGAGCGACGGGTTCGTGGTCACGCCGGCCAGGATGCCCCAGTCCGACGCCTGCTTGATCTCGTCCAGGTCCGCCGTGTCGATAAAGAACTTCATGTCTCGTCCCTTCTTCGGGTTGGCTTTCCAGTTTGTTATTGGTGCAAGCCAATCGTAGCGTCCTTCTCCACAAAATAGACCAGCAATCGGTGGTCAAATGTGATGGGCACGTAAGCGGTACGTCAGTGTCGCCATGGCAACGCCGCACCTGACATTAATCGCGCACGATGGGGTAACATCAATTACGTATCGCACGCTATTAATTAATGCGGCAACGCATCGTCGCCCGCGCATCAGGAGGCCCCCATGGCCCAGAACAACGCACCCCTCCGCGCCGACGCCTGCGCCCCGGCGCAGCACAACCCCGACCCGCTTGCGCTTGAAAACCAGCTCTGCTTCCCGCTCTACGCGGCGTCCAAGGAGCTCACCCGCAGGTACAAGCCCTTCCTCGACCCGCTGGGCCTCACGTACACGCAGTACGTGACCATGATGGTCCTGTGGGAGAAGGACGGCATCACCGTGTCGGAGCTCGGCCGTAGGCTCTACCTCAACTCGGCCACGCTCACGCCGCTCCTCAAGCGCCTCGAGGCGCACGGCTACATCACGCGCACCCGCTCCGAGCAGGACGAGCGCGCCGTGATCGTACAGCTCACCCCCGCCGGCCGCGAGCTCCACGAGCGCGCACACGACGTGCCGCGCTGCATGCTCGGCTGCGTGAAGGACGGCATGACCCTCGAGGAGGGCATGGAGCTCAAGCGCCTGCTGCTCAAGCTGCTTGCAACGCTCTCGGAGGAGGACGCCAAGGCCTAGCGCCGGCGGCGACCGCCCGCAGCTGCGACCCAACCCGCCCGCACCACCCCGCCAGAAAGGAATATCAGTGTCACAACGAAACACCACCCGCCTCGAGCGCTCGACCATGCGCCGCACGCTCCAGAGGTTCTGGAACGTCACGCGCATGCAGCCCGGCATCACGGCGCTCGCCGTCATCTCCAGCGCCGGCTACACGCTCATGCTCACCTTCGCCAACACCTACGTCATGGGCCTCGTGGTCGATAGGGTGCAGGCGTCGCCCGTGCCCGCAAGCCAGGTGCTCGCGGTCTTCTCGCCCTACGTGGTCGCGCTCGTGCTCGTGAACCTGGTAGGGCAGATCCTCAGCAAGCTGCAGGACTACAGCGTCTACAAGCTCGAAATCAACGGCAACTACCACCTGTCTCGCCTGTGCTTCGACACGCTGTCCAACCAGTCGATGACGTTTCACACCAGCAACTTTGGCGGCGCGCTCGTGAGCCAGACCAGCCGCTTTACCAGCGGATACTCGCAGCTTGTGGACGTGGTGGTGTTCACGCTCATCCCCATGATCACCTCGATTGCGGCCACGATCCTGAGCCTTGTGGGAGAAGTGCCGCTCTTTGTGGCGATACTCGTGGTCATGATGGTGGTCTACGTTGCGTTTGTCTGGGTCATGTACAAGCGCATCCTGCCGCTGTCCGAGCGCACGTCCCAGGCGCAGAACCGCCTCTCCGGCGTGCTGAGCGACGCCGTGACCAACATCCTGGCCGTCAAGACCTGCGGCCGCGAGGACTTTGAGCGCGACCTCTTTACGGCGGCGGACCGCGACGCCCGCGCCGCCGAGACCGTGAGCATGCGCGCCAGTATGAAGCGCAACTTTGCCAGCTCCGGGATCATCGTGCTCATCATGGCAATAGTTTCCGTCTTTATGGTTGGCGGCAACGCGTGGTTTGGCATCAGCGCAGGCACGCTCGTCATGATGTTCACGTACACCTACAACCTCACGATGCGCCTCAACTACACCAGCTCCATGATGCAGCGCATCAACCGCGCGCTGGGCGACGCGGCGGAGATGACGCACATCCTGGACGAGCCGCGCCTTGTGGAGGACGCGCCGGACGCGAGCGAGCTGCGCGTCACCAAGGGCGCGATCGACTTCGAGCACCTGGGCTTCCGCTACCACGACGCCGCGGAGGGCGACTCCGTGTTCGAGGACCTCACGCTCCACATCCCCGCAGGCCAGCGCGTTGGCCTGGTGGGCCGCTCCGGCTCCGGCAAGACCACGCTCACCAAGCTGCTGCTGCGCCTGGACGACGTGCAGGAGGGCCGCGTGCTGGTGGACGGCCAGGACATCAGCCGCTGCACGCAGCAGAGCCTGCACCGCCAGATCGCCTACGTGCCGCAGGAGGCGCTCCTCTTCCACCGCAGCATCCGCGAGAACATCGCCTACGGCCGGCCCGACGCCACGGAGGAGCAGGTCCGCACCGCCGCCGCCCAGGCCAACGCGCTCGAGTTCATCGACCGACTGCCGCAGGGGCTCGACACCATGGTGGGCGAGCGCGGCGTCAAGCTGTCCGGCGGACAGCGCCAGCGCATCGCCATCGCGCGCGCCATCCTCACGGACGCGCCGATCCTGGTGCTGGACGAGGCCACGTCCGCCCTGGACAGCGAGTCCGAGGCCCTGGTGCAGGAGGCCCTAGAGCGCCTCATGCACGGCCGCACGTCCATCGTGGTGGCGCACCGGCTCTCCACGGTGGCCTCGCTCGACCGCATCGTGGTGCTCTCGCACGGCCAAATCGTGGAGGACGGCACGCACGCCGAGCTCAGCCATGCCGGCGGCGAGTACGAGCGCCTGTGGGACCGCCAGACGGGCGGCTTCCTGGAGGGCGAGTAACGGCTGGCGCCTCTGCTGCTAAATGCTGCAGTTCATCACATTTTTATGTACTTACAAATGTGCAGTGAGACATCAAACTCCCGAACGGCGCGACATGCCCTACATCACGACCTCTATTACAGTTTTGTAGGGTATGCGGTAAGACCCAAGCACAAGAGAAGGACCAGCCCCTCGCGTGAGAGGCTGGTCCTTCTCGTCTTACCCGCCTTGCTTGTAGGCGGAAAGGTTAACTAAAGCGCAAGATGATGTTCCTCCATGAAGGCGTTGGCGTAGGAACGTTCCTTCTTGGCGAGAGACGCAAACACAGCCCCGAGCTTGTTTCGATCAAGATAAGGCCATAGCCGCTCGATAGCCTGGGCGTCCTTTACTTGCTTCTTCCCGCGCTCGTGATTCACCGTCATCTTGTGCACCACATACGCCTCTGGAGAAGGAATGTTGACCTTCAGACCCTCATAGTCGACCGTCACAGCAAAGCGTTTTAGCGTCTCCATGTGCCTTAACGCCTGGGCCGTCACGCCAAGGTTGGTCTTGAGCGCATCTTCAAGTCCCGCACCAACCTTACCGATGAGAAACTCAATCTCCAATCCCGCGGTAGAGTAAATCTTCGTCACGCCCGTCAATCGGTCGCTCTCCACAAGGTAGCCGTCCTCACGCGCCAAGGCGGCTAGCTTTGCCTGGGGCATGGGCCTCCTTAGATTGCGAACGAGAAAGCCAATGTCCATGGTCTTGATGCTTGGCTCAAACCCCTCAAGAAGTCCGCATCGCTCGAAAAGCAGCTCTGCCCACGACCCAACAAGCATGACATGTTGAAGGCAGCCTGCCTCATCGAGCAACGTAAGGAACCTGACCAACTCACGCTCCTGAGTGTTCATGGATGAAGTCCCTTCCCAGCGCACGCTCAATCTGCTTCCGGGAGCGCTCCTGCTCCTTGAGTGCCGCGACGACCTCCTTCCTACGCGCGACAAGGCCCCTGACGCGCTTTGCGTCGTCACGCTTCACGTAGTCGCTGCGGACATGCTTGCCGTCGCGATACTGCAGGTAGTAGTAGGTCCTGCCATCCACCACGCGTTCGCGGAGGCTTCCATGCGGAAGTGACGCGAGCTCCGCCTCAAGCGCGCTCGAGACGCGCTTGGAGCGCCCATATTCCTCGAGCAGAACCTCCTCGATGACGGACATACGGCACCTTCCAAGTCCCAGGCCAGCTTCTGATATACCCTACAATACAGCTATTTTCTCATATTTGTAGGGTATGCGCAAAGACCAAGATACAAGAGAAGGACCAGCCCCTCGCGTGGGAGGCTGGTCCTTCTCGTCTTACCCGCCTTGCTTGTAGGCGGGGGTGTTGCTATGTGCTGGGCGCGGGCAGCATGTGCCGGCGCCTGGCCAGGCCTGAGTCGCTAGGCCTGGACCTGGGGCTCGGCCGTGGCCTTGGGAGCGTTGGCCTCGGCCTCGGCGGCCGCGACGTTCTTGCGGCCGAGCTCGGACCACTCGGGCTCCTCGTCCGGCATGGAGCCTGCCTTGGCAGTGAAGAACTCCTTCAGGCAGTTGTAGGCGACGATGACGCCCAGGACGACGAGCAGCACGGCGACGAGCAGCTGGAGGCCCTTGGTGAGAAGGACGGGCGCTGCCGCGGTGGTAGCGGTCGCGGGGATGGTGCCGAAGAGGCCGTAGGTGGCGACGGCGGTCCAGCAGCTGGCGATGCTCATGGCAAGGGAGGTGAAGGTGCAGCAGAGCAGGAAGGCGACGGGCACGTAGAGCATCCAGCCCTTGCGGCCGGTGACCTTGCAGAAGACGGCGAGGGTGATCATGGTCATGCCGCCGAGCAGCTGGTTGGAAGCGCCGAAGAGCGGCCAGATGTTGAGGTAGCCACCGAAGCAGAGAACCAGGCCGACGAGCAGGGAGACCGCGGTGGAGAAGTACACGTTGGTCATGACCTTGCGGACGCCGGTTGCCTTCTCCTTGGTAGCGGCGGCGGCGTCGTTGGAGCTGTAGAAGAACTCCTGGAAGCTGCTGCGGGCGATGCGGGCGACTGCGTCAAGGGAGGTGAGGGCGAGTGCGGAGACGTTCATGGTCATGAAGACCGTGGAGAGCGTGTTGTTGAAGCCGATGGTCTCCATGCCGTGGGCGATGCCGGCGGCGAAGATCTGGAACGGGGTGGAGGCAACGCCCGCGTTGAGGGCACCGGTGCCGGAGGTGTTCATCTGGCTGAACATGATGCCGGCGGTGACGATGGCGATGACGCCGACGAAGGACTCGAGCACCATGGCGCCGTAGCCGACGGGGAGCATGTCCTTCTCGTTAGAGACCTGCTTGGAGGAGGTGCCGGAGGACACCAGGCTGTGGAAGCCGGAGAGCGCGCCGCAGGCGACGGAGACGAACATCAGGGGGAAGAGGTACTGGCCGTTGGCGGCGAGCTTTGTCATGGTGGCGCTGGAAGCGACCATCGGGGCGGTCATGGTTGCCTGGCCCCTGACGCCGAGCGCGAAGATGCCGAACACGGCGCAGACGATCATGGTGACCATCATGATGGTGGTGAGGTAGTCACGCGGCTGCTTGAGGGTCTGGATCGGCATGGCGCACGCGAAGACCAGGTAGACCATCACGACGGCGATCCAGCCGTTGGCGCTGAGGTAGATGGGGAACTGCATGCCGACGGCGAACATGAGGACGATCGCGGCGACGGCCACGGCGAACTCCTGCCAGCCCTTGAGGTTGAAGCGACGGCGCAGCCAGCCGAAAGCGATGGCGACGAAGGTGAAGAGGATCGAGATCGTGCCGGCGCAGCCGGAGGCGTAGGACTTGGTGAAGTCGACGGCGCCAGAGGCGGTCGGGGTCATCGCGAACGTGCCGGCGACCATGGAGGTGAAGGCGGCGATGACGATGGTGCAGAACAGCCAGCTGAAGAGCAGGAACAGGCGACGGCCGGTCTTGCCGATGTACTTCTCGATCAGCTGGCCGAGCGACTTGCCGTTGTTCTTGACCGAGGCGTACAGCGCGCCGAAGTCATGCACGGCGCCAAAGAAGATGCCGCCGACGAGGACCCACAGCAGGACCGGCAGCCAGCCGAACATCATCGCGACGATGGTGCCCGTGACGGGGCCCGCGCCGCAGATCGAGCTGAACTGGTGAGAGAAGACGGAGAAGCGAGAGGCGGGCGAGAAGTCCTTGTCGTCCTCCATGCGGCGTGCGGGCGTGAGTGCCTTGGGATCCACGCCCCAGCTCTTGGCCAGCCATCGACCATAGAGCGCGTAGCCGGCGACGAGCGCCACGGCCGCGACGAGTATTACCAGCATTCCGTTCATGTGAAACTCCCTTCGGGATTCAAACAAAAAAGTGGGACCGCCTGGCAAGCATCCAAGCGGCCCCACCTGATACGTCAGCCGCCCGCGAACGAGGCCGCGGGCCGGCTCACCACCGACTCGCGACCTAGCTAATAATTACCTCTGCTAGCGTGCTGACGCCCATGTTCGAATCTCCTCATACCGGGTGCGCCGTCTGCGCACCTCCCTTGCGGTACGCGACCATAATCGACCTTGCGGCAGGGTCAGGTCCCCAAAATCCACCATCTGAAACACGCGGTTAACGAAACTCCGCAAGACCCATAACGCTGAACGGTCGCCAATTCTCGCCAAACGGGGAAATGCACATGTAGTTGTGGACAAATCGCGAAGGGTGGCGACGCGGCCGTGACGGCGGTGCCACGACGTGGCAGCTACGAAAACGTTTGCGGACGCGTCTGGGGGCCGAGAAGTGCCACGGCGCGCAGTGCTGCTGCCACGTTGGGGCATCCGTTGGCTAGTTGATGCCAAGGAGGGCGGCCGCGTTTCTCCACCGGGCGGGCTCGAGCGCGGCCGCGTGCGGGCCCGCGAAGAGCGCGAGCGCCTTCTGCCGCACGAGGGGCGCCGGCGTGTAGGGCCAGTCGCTCCCGTAGAGGAGGTGCGAGGGGTCGGCCACCTTGAGGAGGGCGTCGAGCATGACGGGCTCCGCGTCGCCGGCGAGGTCGAAGTAGAGGGTGCGGACGGCGGAGAGCACGTCTGCGCTGGCCATCATGCCCGCGGGCACGAGCACGCGGGATATGCCCTGCATGCGGTGGACGACCTCGGGAATGAAGGCGCCGCAGTGCGGAACGATCCAGCGCACGCGCGGATAGCGGTCGAGCGTGCCGCTGGTGATGAGGTTGAGCACGGCGCGCGTGGTATCGGCCAGGAACTCGAAGACGGGTGCGTGATCGGCCGCGAACTGGCCCTGCGGCACGGCCGAGGGCTTGGCGGGATGCACCACGACGACGGCCGATCGGGCGTCAAGCTCCGCCATGAGCGGGTCGAGCCGCTGGTTGCCCAGGTAGACGCCGCACGCGTTGGTGGGGAGCTTGACGGCGAGCGCACCCGGGAGCGCAAGCGCGCGGCGAGCCTCCGTGACGGCGGCGGTGACGTCCGGCACGGGGAGCGTGGCCACGAAGCCATAGCGGGCGGGGTCGGCCGCGCAGAGGCGCGACGCGTAATCGTTCAGCCGGCGGCAGAGCCGCACGGACGCGGCGTCGTCACCCCAGTTGACGTGCGGCGACGATATCGAGAGGAGCGAGAAGCCAATGTTCATGCCGTCGGCGAAGGAACGCGCGTCCTTCTCGCCCCACTGTGGCGTGGGGAAGCCGTCCTCGCGCGCGGGGTCGATTCCGGCCGCAGCGAGCGCGTCCAGGTAGACCGGCGGGAGGATGTGCTGGTGGACGTCGAACAGGCGCGGCAGCTGCGGGGCTGCCGCCGGCTGGCTGGGCGCGGGCTGCCGGTTGGGCGCGGGCTGCCGGCCGGGCGCGGGCTGCTGGCTGGACGCGCTACTTGAAGTCGACACCGGGATTCTCCTCGCGGATGTATCGCAGGGCCTCGTCCCACTGCTCGCGAAGGACCTGGTCGCGCACCTTGGTGCGACGCGACTTGGCCCACGCGTAGACGCTCTTGGGGCTCTCCCCCGCATCCAGGCGGTCGCTCACCAGGAAGAACGGGTCATCGTCGTCGAAGAAGTCGTCGGACATGGGGCACCTCGCTGTCGCATTGGGTTGGTACGCAGGTCACACGTCCACTATAGCAATGCGCGACGCCCCCGCCCGACGCTGCAGACAGCTGACTAGGGTTTCACTGTCAGCGTGACGGAGCGCGTTGTTCGATGACAATAACCAGCTCTTGCATTCAGCCGAAGGACCCCAAGCCTCCGCACTACGCAACGAAACCGAAAGACGACTAAGCGCAGAAAACGATTTCTGCGCTTAGTCGTTCGGGCCAACGAAATCAAATACGGTTACCGTGCTTAAACGCACTGAAACCGTCTAACGCCCGTGACTAGCCTCGCCTCGTCATTCGGCGACGCACAGAATCCGTTTTCTGCGCTTACTCTATTAACGGTTTCAGTGCGTCTCTGCAGCTCCCCGAGCGGAGCAGCCATTCATGCCTCACAACCCCAGCCGTTCCGTGAGGCTCCGCGGACAGCCGTCTTTAGGTACCACAGCGCAGCCAAACAAGCTAGTCGCAATCGAGCGTCTACACCTGAATAGATAATGTAAAGCAACGTGTGAAATAAGCATTCCATGTGCAATATGGCATTTTTTACATTTATCTTTTTATATTTTCACATTGCCATGACATTCCCGTATGTGGCAACATATCCGCATGGAGATCGTACTTGCAGACATATCAGCACTGAGGCAGATTCGCGAGGCGCGCTGCAGCGGAAAGATGATCAGCCCACTTCCGCTGCCACCGTCAGACGAGATGGCGACTGGGGCGAGACAGCTAGACAGGCTTAAAGCCGGAGACCTCGCAACCAGGGAATCTCCCGCGCGAATCCTCGTACCAAGCGGAACCTCACACACCAGGTCGCAGAGAGTCGTCCAATCGGAGTGGTCCCTCCCAACGGACGAGAACGCCGTCGCCCAGCCAGACATGGTCTTCCGAGTGCGTCCCAATGTGGTCGCACTCACGCCACCGGCATGTGCCCTTTCCCTCGCAAGATCATGGCCAGTAGAGTGGCTTGCGCTCCTCCTCGACGAGCTCTGCGGCTGTTACTCGCTTACACCAGATGGGAACGCCTTCATCGAAACCACGCCCGCTTGCAACTTGGATTCAATCCGCAAGTTCGCCCGTAAGATGTGCGGGCAGCATGGCATCAAACGTCTTTCTACAGCAATAAAACTTGCTGGGAATGGTGCCGCATCACCCTTCGAGTCCCAAGTACACGCCTGGCTCTGTCAAAACGTTAGGCGCGGTGGTTTCGGCATTCCCCAGCCCCTCCTCAATGCCACTATCTACATCGGCAGCGGCTATGGTGGCGGCACAGCTGGCACACAGTGCCGCCCCGACCTCTATTGGCCCGACGCGCGCTTCGGTGTCGAGTGTGACGGAGCCCAGCACAACGACCCGCTTCAAAGTGAGCAAGATGCCCTACGTTCCGTTCGCCTTTCCAACGTGGGGATTCACGAGGCGCGCATCTCGGTCAAGGCATTCCACAGCCTCAATGCAGCTTGCGACTTTGGCATGTCAGTCAGGACTGAGCTCGGCCTCCTCAACCCAGTGAACACTTCGGGCAACCCTCACCAGAGTCACTTTGAGCTCTGGAAGTCGCTCGTCCAGTCCCCCTGGGACCGCGTTCACCTTCGTCGGCCTTAGCTTCGTCGTCGTCCCATACGTTCCCCATATGGGAACGTCATCTAACTTGTATTTTTCATATCGTGCGAAAGCGCTTACATTCAAGTGCAAAAGCAACGCCAACCACAGGAGGCTTCGTATGATTCTCGGAATGGGCGCGCCCGAACTCATCCTCATCGTTCTTGTCTGCGTCGTGCTGTTTGGGCCCAAGAACCTGCCCAAGCTTGGCACGGCCCTCGGCCAGACGGTCAAGAACGTCCGCGAGGGCATGGAGGAGACGCCGGACGAGAAGGACGATGCCACGTCGCAGGCAACCGCAAGCCAGGACGCAGCCGCCACGTCCGCCGATTCCGACGCTGACGCCGCGACCAAGACCTGCCCCAACTGCGGCGCCACGCTCGCGGCCGATGCCGCGTTCTGCTCCCACTGCGGCCACAAGCTCGAGGCCTAGCCAGCACCGCCGGCAGCCCGTCGGCAGCCCCGCCAACCAGCGGCAACAACCAGCCCTCCAAACAAGCGCCCGCCCGGACATCACCTCGTCCGGGCGGGCGCCTCGCTATCTAGATTCGCACCAGCGGCCGCAGCCAGCACTCGCGCGCCCCGCCGCGGCCGCGGGCCCTACTCCTGCTCTTCTCCCGCGTATGCCGCGTCGAACATGTCCACAAACCGCTGCGCCAGCGGAGAAAGCTCCCGGTCCTCCGGCCACACCACGGCCATGCGGGTCGTCAGGGCGTCCTCCTCCACGCGCTTCACGGTGGCGGACCCCAGGTTCACCAAGGACAGGAAGGATTCCGGCACCAGTCCGATGCCAAACCCCTTGGCCGACCACACGCAGGTCGTGCGCGCGTCGTCGTTTACGCAGGCCACAAGCTCGTGCAGCCCCTGGCCGTCAAACAGGCTCTGCAGCAGCTTCTCAAAGCGCCGGTAGATCACCAGCGGCTTGCCGCTCAGCTCGGACAGGCTCACCACGCCGTCGCGCGCGCCGCACGCCATGTTGGGCGGGATGATGGCCGCCATGGGCTCGGGCTTGGCATAGTGGCAGGTCAGGCCCTCGGTCGCAAACGGCGTGCGGACCACGCCCAGCTCCACCACGCGGCGGCGCAGCATCTCCAGCACCTCGTACGTGTTGCCCTCGCGAAGGTCCAGGCTCAGCTTGGGGTAGTCGTCTACCAGCGGAAGCATCTCGCGGTTGGGCACCTGCCCGCCGGACGAGCTGATGATCCCCACCAGCAGCGTCCCCTCGCGTCCCAGGCCCACGTCGGAAACCTCGCGCGCGGTCGAGCTGCACAGCCCCAGGATCGTGGTCGCCCTGGAGTACAGCACGCGCCCCGCGTCCGTGAGGTCCACGCCGCGCGGCCGGCGCACAAACAGCTTCACGCCCAGCTCGCGCTCGAGCGCGGCCACCTCGTGCGAGAGCGGTGGCTGCGTGATGTGCAGGCGCTTTGCCGCGGCAGTTATCTTGCGCTCCTCTGCCACGGCCACAAAGTACTCCAGTTGCCTCAGGTTCACGGGTGCCTCCCAGCTCCGGGGCCACATCGTGCCCCATCATACACGGCGGGGAGAAGAACGTGCCCCCATGCCAGCCACTTTTCACAACGGGCAACCTCGCGCTTACCTGCAGCTAAAAGATCAGCGGCGCGCCGCCGAAGCCCTCCTTGTCCACGGCGTCCGCCACCGCGTTGATGTCCGCGCGCAGCCACGCCGCCTCGCGGTCAGATTCTGCCGCATCCTCCGCGCGGGCCTCCGCCAGCCGAGCCGCCTCCGCGCGAACCTCCCGCGGAAGCTCCAGGTAGCGGCGGTAGCAGCTCAGCGCGCGCACGGCGTCGCAGCTGCAGTATGCGGGGTCGGAGCACGCGCGCTCCTCCAGGCCGCGCAGTCCGCACGCCTCCACGCGCCCAAAGAAGAACGTGTCCAGGTACGTCCACCCGTCGCGCATGTGGATGCCCGCAAAGCGCAGCAGCGCGCACACGTTGCCCAGCGTCTGCTTCATGTCCGGGTCGCGGTTCACGGCCAGGTAGCCGATCACGGCCTCAAGCAGCAGCTCAGCGCCGGTAACGCTGCGAGTGTCGCGCACGCGCCAGCGCTGGTAGTGCGCCAGGCGGCGCGCCAGAAGCTCGCGGCCCTCGGGGGTCGCCGCAGCCTCGCTCCAGCGCGCGCCGGCAACGGCCCCGTCCACAGCGGATATAAGCCGCTCGTTGGGCTCAAAGCGGCTCGTCCCCGCGGGCAACCCGTCCGCGTCAGAGCCACCGTCCGCAGCGTCGTCCTCAGCGCAGGCCGCCTCGTCCTTCTCCCCCGCCGCGTCCTCGTCAAAGTCAAACGCAAGGCAGAGCTTCCCGTCGTCGCCCACGTCCAGCGTCGCACGGTTCACGTCCGCATCGGCGTGCAGGCGCACCGTGGCCTCGGCCTCAAAGTGGTTGGTAATCTGGTCGATGCGGCGCGCGCCCAGGCCGCTCGCGTGGGCCTCGCGGGCGATCTTCCCGGCGGCAGCATCCGTTATCGCAAACTCACGGCCAGCACCCAGAAGGTTGCTCACGCGACGCTCCAGGCTGCGCTCGGAGCCCTTCACGATCCGCCGCAGGCTCTCGCAAGAGAGCGAGGGCACGCACACCACGGCGCCAAAGCGACCCACAAACTCGGGCATGAAGCCCCAGCTCACCAGGTCCTGCAGGTTCATGCGTGAGCGCAGCTCGTCGGGGGTCAAGAGCCCCGGCGCCACCTTGCTGCCATCCCCGGCAACCGCAAGACCGCCCGAAAGCAGGCGCTTGCGCACGATGTCCTCTATCCCCATGAAGGCACCCGCAAACACGTTCAGCACGCGGCCCGCGTCGAGCGTCACCTCGTGCTGGCCCTGAGCCTCGGGCGCAAGCTCCAGGCGCCCGCCGTCCAGAAGCTTCAAAAAGTTGCCCTGGCTGTCAAAGCTCCGGCCGCCCTCGCGCGTCTTGCGGACCAGCTTGTCGGTCTCGTCCCAAAACGCCAGCACGGGCCTGCCGTCGCCCCTGCCCATCACGCCGGCAACGCGACGCAGCTCGCTGCTCACGGAGTCGCCAACCCAGCCGGCGCCCGTGATGCCGCTGCAGTCGATGCTCACGAGCTCCAGCCCCATCACCTTTGCAACCACCTTCATGATGAAGCTCTTGCCGCTCGCCGTGCTGCCGCTCAGCATGAACGCGCAGGCACGCGGAAGGTCAAGGTCGTCCACGCCACGGGCGCGCATCTCCATGCGCTGCAGGCACGAGTACGTCAGCCCCACGACCTCCTCGAGCACGGCGTCCTGGCCCACCACGTAGCGCTTGCACTCGCGCACGACCTCGTCGCGCGGCCGCGCCAGCATGCGCTCGATCGCCTCCACGGAACCGCCCGCGTCCGTCCCGAAACCACTCGCTCGCACGTCCGACATACCAAGGCCTCCCAGCTTGGCGCAATCGCGCCACCCACACACGATTATGCCCCGCTCCGGCGCCACCAACCATCCCGTCCGGGCGAGAAGAACGTGCCCCCTCTGCCGCAGACAACTGCCAGACAGAAGGTTCTACCGCTGGAAGATCACGTCGTTGTGGTACTCGATAAAGTCGCGGCGAGGCTTCATGCGCGTGGGAAGCCGCATCTCTTGCTTGTCAAAGCCCCACAGCCACTCGCTGCGCGGCCCATCCTTGGGAACCTTAGGCGAGACGCGTATGCGCATGTTCTCGTCAATCGTCATGAGCCCCTGGTCAAAGGCCCTGTCGTGCAGCGCATTCAGAAGCAGCCCGTTATCGGGCGAGACCTTCTCCCTCGCATCTGATGCAGCCCACGGTTTTATGTGGCTTGCAACAAGAAGCTTGTCCATCCCCATGCCTGTAAAGCAGCAGTGGTGGTCGTAGTTCTCCATCAGGGAATTCCTAAAGTAGCTCTGGTTCACGCGAACAGTCGCTTCGACAATTCTGTCGTGACCCTCGGGCTCTGGCATGAACAGGTAGCTTACGCTTTCACCTTTGTTGTTGATGCCGCCCATTCTTGCGTCAAGCTGCGAGACTGCCTCGAACATCAAGTCGTTTCCACGCGCATCGTACTCAACCCAGATGTCAGCGTCGAAATGACTGCCATTTTTCAGTCCGACCCCCTTTCGCATGGGGTCGTGCGCCTTAAGATTTGCCAGCTTCAGGCTCACCGACGAGGGAGACCGTCCCAATGCATCCGCCAGCGCGATAACATCCTTGTTCGTCTTGACCTGCTGGTTCGACGGCAGGCAGAAGTACAGGGCAAACGCGGCAAGCGTCTCCTCCCTGCTCCACTTCTCCCCAGCAGACATACAGCACCTCCCGCTTCATCACCCGTCCAGGCTAGACGCGGGAGGTGCATTCGTTTCCAATGATCCGGCGAGAAGTACGGCAACCCTTGGTAGCCGGTCCTACTCCACTTCCTTGGCAATCTCCTTGCCGATGCGATACGGAATACCAGTCACGAGCGCGTTGCCCATGCAGAACGCCCGATGACCATCCGTCATGCCCGTATCGGTCCATCCCTTGGGGAAGCATTGTAGCTGATCGAGCTCGTCGGGAACGAGCCTGCGCATCCTACCGTCTTCGCACTTGATGATGTGCTTGAAGCGCGACGGACCTGAACCGCCCTCGCCCGTGAGAATGGTTCGCGAAGGATTCTCTGGCAGATCGGGGTATGCCATTGATCCCTCCGAGTACGTGTACTCGAATCCAGTCTTCTTGTTCACGCGCTTCTCGCGCTTTGCGCCCTTGAGATACTTCCACCTGGGAAGCTGCTCCTCAGGCACGAAGAACTGCTCAGGCACCTCGGTCTCTGGCACGAGCACGTCACCCAGGCAGCCAAGCTTGCCCTCATAGGTTTCCCGCACGTCACAGGTGAGGACCTTCCTCCCCACCATCACGCCACGGTCGTGGAACGGAGACCTCTTGAGCCTTTCCTCATTGAAGTGAAGAGTGGTCTCATACGGATCATCCGGTATCGCAACCTCGTACGTCTCTTCCTGCGTTGCGATGGGGAATGCCCTCGCAATCACGCCATTGAAGAGCCTGCCCTCGACATCCCAGTCCGCCTCGCGCTCAGCAAATATGTAAACGCGCTTCCTCCTCTGCGGGAAGCCATACGCGCCGGAGTTGATGACCTGCCACTCCACCGAGTAGCCCAGCGTAGCAAGACAGCTGAGGATGATTGCGAAGTCGCGCCCACGCTGAGATGCGGGTGACTTTAACAACCTATCGACGTTCTCGAACAGGCAATACTGTGCGTTGTCATGCGACTTGGAGAGCTGAATCTGCAGGAAGCGATAGATGTCCCACCAAAGGACACCCTTCTTCCCTTCAATACCGCCCGCCTGGCTCAGCGGCCGTGCGACGCTGTAGTCTTGGCACGGAAAGCCTCCCACAACCATGCGGACCGAAGGGACATCACGCTTCCCCTCGTCAACTTCATTAAGAACTTTATTAATATCCTCGTTCACGATGGAACCAGCACCAAAGCGTTCCTCATAGCACCTTGCAGCGAACTGCTTGGTCGCGGTTCCTGGTGGCTCCCAGTTGTTTGCCCATATTGTCTTGAAGGGGCCAGAAGCGGGCATGTCAAACTCGGGATGCTCGTCGCTGTGGTAGCCATCGAGCCCCAGTCTGAAACCGCCGACCCCCGCAAAGAGCTCGGCAATCGTAATCTCTTCGGACACGTTTCTCCAATCGCTGCTGTGTCCAATAATGCGGGATCAATCTTAACCGATCGACAGGACATTTGATAGCGACCAGCACCGCCATCTTGGCTCGTCAGCAAGCAGGACGTTTCGCCCTTCTCGCCTTCGCGATTTCCTCAGCCACATAGCCCGCGTTCAACCAGAAGCACTTCTTCACGACGGGAGGTCCGTAAGGCTGCGGCTTTGTGTCACTTGAATCACGACCATGAGGACGCACGTGGCAGCAGTGATTCTCCGTACTCTTAACTGAGATGTCAGCCCTACCGTTCCTGACGTTCCGCCTCATCTGGTCGTAGCAGCTTTTTGCTTCGGGAAAGTCTGACTCTGGCATCTGCCACATGATTACGTCCCTCAGGCGGTACTCGCCACCGTCCTTCTCGTACAACACGAAGAGATACTTCTGCTGCAGGTAGCCGTAAAAGTCAGATGCATCGAAGTCTGTGTCTAGAAGCTTGTAGTAGTCAAATGCAGGAAATGAGACTGATTCCTTTGGTCTTCCGTTAGCCTGGAGGCGTATGGTCTTGGGTTTGGCGCCAGCCTTGACGAGCTCGTCGATCTCCGTCCCATCGTCCCCGCCCAGGATGCGGTTGGTAATGCGCGCGCAGAGATTCTTCGACTTGGAGAGGCCGAACCTCGCCCGAAGTTCTTCCTCGGTAAGACCAAAGTACGGCTTGAAACGCTCGCGCACGAGCTCGACAAGGTCCATGTCACGCTCGGCCGCCGACCTTTCAATCCGCTGCCTGCGTTGGATGAGGCCGTTCTCGATAGCCGTCATGTAGGATGCCTTGAGCGCCCAGGCGCGCGGCTTTGCCCTCACGCTGGAGTAGGGCTGATCCGTTCTATCGGTTCCATGTGCCGCCTTGGTGCATGCCTCAAGGTACTGCGTATCCGAGCCAGAGATGTCCTCCGCATGGCCAGACCGCACCTTGTTTACGACGGTCTCCCAGTCATGTCGAATCTGCGGCAGGTCCTCCTTGGGAATGCGCCAGAGCTCGGTCGAGAGAATCTTGTAGTCGAGCTGGTCTACGCCCTTCTCCCATAGGTACGTGATCAGAAGGACGTTCTTCATCTTCTGCATCATGTGACTGTGCTCGAAGTCCTCGTTCACCACGGTCATATAGTCAATCTTTGATATGACGAGGCGCTCCTTGGCGACAAGCTTGTTGCCACGTACCTTCTTCATCGGTGTGACCTTGAGCTCGAGGTCAGCTTCGCTGAAGTCAGGCTCAGGGTTGCTGTTTGGCTTGTACTTGAAGTAGTACTCCTCGATGGCGTTGCCGTAGATGCCCCGCTGAACCTTTGTGCTCCTGAGCTCGCCGGCGTCCGTCATCTCGCGAAGCGTGTGCCCGCGAAGCTTACCCGCGTATTCGACAATCGAGTCGATGCTGTACTTGTCGTATGGCAGAGAATCCTCGCTCATTGCGCAACTCCCGAATGCTCGTGTTCAATGTCTGATCGTGCAGACAACTGCAATAACGATACGACACAACGCCCGCGGCTTTCCTTTTACACCCGGGAGCGGCTAGGCCGCGGCATCGCAGGTAGTCCTTCTCGCCCGTGCGGAGCTGATAGATAATTGAAAGGAGAAGAACGAGGTCCTCTGGGAGGCAGCGTTGGCGGTAAGACGGCACAAAGGCGTGGTGCGCGGGCGCGGGACGGCCGTGCTCCTGGCGCTGGTGCTGGCTGTTGGGCCGATGGCCGTGGCGACGGGCTGCAAGGCAAGTGGCAGCGCGGACGGATCCGGGTCGGATGCCAGCACGTCGAGCGTGGCCAAGGGCAGCTCGTCCGCGGCCAAGCTGCCGGCAGACATCGGCAAGCACCTGCCGTACAAGGGCATGCCAGAATCCGCCATGAACAAGACGGGGCTTGGCCCGTACACGGACATGATGACCACGCCGCATCGGGGCGACCACCGTCCCATGAACACGTACCGCTGGTTTGCCCACAACGGCACCGGTGACCTGGTGTTCTTTACGTACTGCCTGGACGGCAAGGTGCTGGACGCCATCAAGAACCCGCCGAGCGTGTTCCAGAACTACTGGGTGGAGGGGCAGGAGCTTCCCAACCTGGACGCGAGCGGCGCGTACCCGGACGGGACCATCGGGCAGACAATTGACATGAGCCTGCCCTCGGGCTCGGGCTCTGGCAGCGGCGGCAACTCGGGCGGCGGCTCTGGGAGCAACTCCGGATCTGGCAGCCAGACGCAAGCCCAGCCGCAAACGCAGGGCCAGAGCCAGAACCAGGGCACGGGCCACCTGGACCCGCAGCAGTACGACACGCCGGAGGACTACGCGGACGCGGAGCACCAGCACAGCGGGATGGACTGGGACGAGGCCTACAACCGCTGGCTCGACTACAACGAGTAGCTTTGCCAACGCTGCACGAGCGCCACGGCGCGGCAGGCTACAGCCAGGTGGAAAGCCTGGTCGCGACCTCATCAGGGTAGTCGCGCGGGGCGTTGTGGCCGCCGGGCAGCCGCATGAGGTCCGCCCCCATGCCACGTGCAAGAAAGTCCTGGTTGCGGGCGTGGTAGGTGGACGCGCTCCGCTCGCTCATGCACAGGAGCACGGGCACGCCCTGCGCGCGGATGCGCGCGAGGTCGGGCTTGTAGGCGAGCATCCAGCCGGCCTCGTGGTCCGCGTGGGTCTGGACGTCGCGCTCGCGAAAGGCCAGCTCGTCCTGGGTAAAGGGACGGATGGCGTCGCCCATGTTCTCGCGCTCGAGGGCGAGCATGAAGAGCGTGCTCGTGTGGCCCTTGGCAAGGGCCTGGCCCGCGCGCACGAGGTTCTGGAACACGGGGTCGGCCGGGTCGAGCCCCACAAAGAGCGGCGGCTCTATCAGCACCAGGCGACGCATCAAGCCAGGCGCAAGCTCCAGCGCCCGCATCGCCACGAGCGAGCCCAGGCTGTGCGCCACCACGTCCGCCGGGGCGCCTGCCTTGCGGATGATTGCCGCAAGGTCCGCCGCCTGCGCGTCGAGCGACCAGTCGCCGTCGAGCGCGTCCGAGCTCACGCCGCAGCCGCGGCGGTCGTACGTCACCACGCGTCGGCCGGCAAACGCGGACGCGAGCCCACCAAAGAAGCTGCCGTCCACCCCGGCCCCGTGCACCAGGACGAGGGCGCGCCCTTCTCCCCCGCGGGACGTGACGTGAATGCGCGCGGAGGGACGTCCGTCGCGCGTGACGTCCAGCATGCCGTCCCTGGCTGCCGCCGGGCTGCCCAGTGCGTCCAAAGCCATGTGCAAGACTTCCCCTCTGCCGGCGCCGCTACGCGGGATAGTGGTTGATGAAGAGCACCTTTGCCACGCAGTCTCCCACGTTTCTGTACTCGTGGCGGCGGGATGAGTCAAAGCCCACCATGTCCCCCGCCTCCAGCGTAAAGGACTCGTCGCCCAGCACAAGCTGCAGCCGCCCCTCAAAAAGGTACACGTACTCGCGGGAGTCTGCGCGGTGGCCCTCGCTCACGTGGTCGCAGCCTGGATCGAACTCGCCCTCAAACAGCTCAAAGTCGCGGTTGTCTGCCACGTTAAAGTACCCGTGGATGCAGTAGTGGCCGTCGTCGTCCGGCTGGACGCTGGTCTGGGAGCGCCGCACCACCGTGGCCTCGGGCTGGCGCTGCTCCAGCAGGGTGGAATACGGCACGCCCAGCCCGGTGGATATCTTCATGAGTGTGTTGATGGTGGGGTTGGCGTCGCCCTTCTCGATCTGCGAGAGCATCACCTTGCTCACGTCGCACAGCGCCGCAAGCTTGCCGAGCGAAAGCCCCCGCTCCGTCCTGAGCTCCCTCAGGTTCTGGGCTATCACGTCGCCGATCTCCATGCTCTTCTCCCCCACCTGCCGCGACGCACGCCCGCGTCCGTGGCCTAAGTGTTAATTATCTTTTTCGGTCGTTAACTATACTTGAATTTCTGGTTAACGTTCGTAAGCTATATCTTACACGTACCTTTAGCGGTGGAGAAGGACAGGCATGCCAAGGGAAACCAAGAACACAATCGCGCGCGCCTTCAGGGCGGCGTTCCCCCTCACGCTGCCCGTGCTTGCGGGCTACTTCTTCCTGGGCATGTCGTACGGGCTGTACATGCACTCCCTTGGCTTTAGCTGGCTGTGGCCCACGCTCACGGCGGCCTTTGTGTACGGCGGCTCGCTCGAGTTTGTGCTGGGGTCCATGCTGTGCGCGCAGTTCAACCCCGTGACCACCGCCGTGATGGCCGTGGCCGTGCAGCTGCGCCACACGTTCTACGCCATCACGCAGCTGGGTCGCTACCGCGGCAACGGCTGGAAGACGTTCTTCCTGGTGTTTGGCATGAGCGACGAGACGTTTGCCATCACCAGCTCCACCCCGGCGCCGGAGGGCGTGGACGAGGGCTGGTTCATGCTGTGGATCACCTGGCTCGACCAGGCATACTGGATCGTGGGCTCCGCCGCCGGCGGCATCTTTGGCCAGCTGATGGCCTTCCCCACAAAGGGGCTCTCGTTCGTGATGACGGCGCTCTTTGTGGTCATCTTCCTGGGCGCATGGGACAAGGCGCAGGACCGCCGACCCGCCCACATTGGGCTTGTCTGCTCCGTCGTGTGCCTGATCGTGCTGGGACCCAGCAACTTCATGGTGCCCGCCATGGCCTGCATGACTGCGGCCCTGCTGGTCATGAGGGAGCTTGACGCCCGCGCCGCGCGCGCCCAGGCCCCGGAGGGAGGCGACGCCCAGTGACGCTCGTGCAAAAGCTCATAACCGTGGCGATCTGCGTCGCGGGGACCATGTTCACGCGCTTTCTGCCGTTTGCCGTCTTCCACGGCAAGAGCGAGCTCCCCTCCTGGGTGGACTACCTGGGCAAGGTGCTGCCGCTCGCGCTGTTTGCCTTCCTGGTGGTGTACTGCCTCAAGGACGTGACGCCGCTTGCGGGCTCGCACGGCATCCCGGAGGCCATCAGCATCGTGGTGGTGGCGGCGCTGTACGAGTGGCGCGGCAACACGCTCGTGTCCATGGCGGCCGGCACCGCGCTCTACATGGTGCTGGTGCAGCTCGTGTTTGTGTAGGCTCAGGCGAGAAGACCGACCAGCCTGTCCCGTACCTCCTTCGCCACGGCAAGCTTGTACATGAGCCGCGTAGGCTGGGGCTCTATCTGCACGTGGAAGCTGTGGACCTTCTCGCCCGTCTGCGTGGCGTCCTTGGAAAGGCAGATGGCAAAGTAGACGTTGCCGGGCTCCGACGCCGCCGCGTTGGCTGGGTCCACGTTGCCCATGGTGCCCGTGACGCCGATGCCTATGTTTGCCTGGTAGGACCTGCGGCAGGCCGTCGCCATGGCCTCGGCCGTCTGGAGCGAATACACGGTGTGGGTCGCTATGACCTCCGCCGGCACGCCGTTCTTGATTTTGGCTTCGTTGCAGTAGGTGACGTAGGCGCCCTTGAGCACCGCGGAGGCGCCCTCCGTGTCCGTTATGAGCGAGGCGATCTGGCCGCTCGTGGCGCTCTCCATGGTCGTGATCTGGAGCCCCCGCGCTATGAGGAGCCTCGTGAGGTCTGCGTACTCCGCCCGGATCTGCGCCTCGTCGTACACCTTGCCCGTAGCTGCGCCTGCCATGTAGGCCCCTTTCGACGGCATCCTGCAAACGCTTCCAAGGGTAGTCCCAAGACCGCCGCCGCGCGAGCCACAAAATGCCAGGTAAGAAAGCTATACGCTGTATTTGGTATGTTTTCTACAATTCATCTACAACATATAGTGCCTAGCTGGTAGCAAATGCCAAAATATGGCCGCGGGCGGTTGTCAAGCTCAGGCAAGTGGAGATTGTCCGTCTTTCGCAAAATGTATCAAAGAAATTTTTTTGAAGCACCTTCCGAATGAGCGTTGAATCACGCAAATTTCTGACCTGCGTCTACAGAGGTTTTCATCATGACTTTCGACACCTTTGAAACGCTAGGGAACCATATCTGGTGTTTTCAACACGGACGCGGCCCAACCAGTTGTGGCATAGTGTGTTCACGACATCAAACGCAGCAGCAAACCACGAGACAGACGCGTCTGCTGGCGCGCCTTTTTTAGGGCCAAGCTGCACGTTTACGATACGGAGCCGCGCCCAGCGCGGTGGCAGGAAGACGAGAGGCGAGGGCATGAAGATCATCAAGAGGAACGGTTCAGAGGTCGAGTTCGACGTTCAGAAGATCGTAAACGCCATCAAGGCCGCAAACGCCGAGGCCCCCACTGAGGAGCAGCTGTCCGACCGCGAGGTCAAGTTCGCCTCCCTCAACGTGCAGGACGAGTGCGCCGACGCCGGTCACACCGTCACCGTCGAGGAGGTCCAGGACCTGGTCGAGGACCAGCTCATGGCGCTCGACCGCTTCACCGTGGCCCGCAAGTACATCATCTACCGCTACGTGCAGAACCAGAAGCGCCAGAAGAACACGACGGACGACAAGATCCTGAGCCTCATCGAAGCCAACAACGAGGAGGTCAAGCAGGAGAACTCCAACAAGAACCCCACCGTCGTCTCCGTGCAGCGCGACTACATGGCCGGCGAGGTCTCCAAGGACCTCACCATGCGCCAGCTGCTCCCGCAGGACGTGGTCGAGGCCCACGAGGAGGGCATCATCCACTTCCACGACGCGGACTACTACGCGCAGCACATGCACAACTGCGACCTCGTGAACCTGGACGACATGCTGCAGAACGGAACGGTCATCAGCGGCACCATGATCGAGAAGCCCCACAGCTTCAGCACCGCGTGCAACATCGCCACGCAGATCATCGCGCAGGTGGCCTCCTGCCAGTACGGCGGCCAGTCCATCTCGCTGTACCACCTCGCCAAGTTCGTGGACGTGTCCCGCAAGAAGATCCGCCGCCAGGTCTACGCCGAGATGGAGGCCATCGACGCGCACCCCGGCACGGACAAGATCAACCAGATCGTGGAGAAGCGCCTGCACGACGAGATCGCCCGCGGCGTCCAGACCATCCAGTACCAGGTCGTCACCCTCATGACCACCAACGGCCAGGCGCCGTTCATCACCGTGTTCATGTACCTCAACGAGGCCCAGAACGCGCAGGAGAAGCACGACCTCGCCCTCTGCATCGAGGAGATGCTCAAGCAGCGCTACCAAGGCGTCAAGAACGAGGCCGGCGTCTGGATCACCCCCGCCTTCCCCAAGCTCATCTACGTGCTCGAGGACGACAACATCCACGAGGACGACGAGTACTTCTACCTCACGAAGCTCGCCGCAAAGTGCACGGCCAAGCGCATGGTGCCCGACTACATCTCCGAGAAGAAGATGAAGGAGTACAAGCTCTCCAAGGGCGAGACCGAGGGCAACGGCGACGTGTACACCTGCATGGGCTGCCGCTCCTTCCTCACCCCCGACCGCACCGGCAACGGCTACGACAACGTGGCCCGCGCCAAGAACTACGACGGCAAGCCCAAGTACTACGGCCGCTTCAACCAGGGCGTCGTCACCATCAACCTGCCCGACGTGGCGCTTTCCGCCGACCGCAACGTCGACAAGTTCTGGAAGATCTTCGACGAGCGCCTGGAGCTCTGCCACAAGGCCCTGCACTGCCGCCACGACCGCCTTTGCGGCACGCTGTCCGACGCCGCGCCGATCCTGTGGCAGTATGGCGCCCTCGCGCGCCTGGACAAGGGCGAGAAGATCGACAAGCTCCTGTACGGCGGCTACTCCACCATCAGCCTCGGCTACGCCGGCCTGTACGAGTGCGTAAAGGCGCTCACGGGCCACAGCCACACCGACCCCGAGGGCGAGACCATCGGCCTGCAGATCATGCAGCACATGAACGACAAGTGCGCCGAGTGGAAGGCAGCCGAGAACATCGACTACTCCCTCTATGGCACGCCGCTCGAGTCCACCACCTACAAGTTCGCCAAGTGCCTGCAGAAGCGCTTCGGCGTCATCCCCGGCATCACCGACCACGGCTACATCACCAACTCGTACCACGTGAACGTGCGCGAGAAGATCGACGCATTCAGCAAGCTCGCCTTCGAGTCCAAGTTCCAGCGCCTCTCCCCCGGCGGCGCCATCAGCTACGTCGAGGTGCCCAACATGCAGGACAACCTCGAGGCCGTGGTCAAGGTCATGCAGTTCATCTACGACAACATCATGTACGCCGAGCTCAACACCAAGAGCGACTACTGCCAGGTCTGCGGCTACGACGGCGAGATCCGCATCGTGGAGGACGACGGCAAGCTCGTCTGGGAGTGCCCCAACTGCGGCAACCGCGACCAATCCAAGATGAACGTCGCGCGTCGCACCTGCGGCTACATTGGCACCCAGTTCTGGAACCAGGGCCGCACGCAGGAGATTCGCGACCGCGTGCTTCACCTCTAGCACCACGCACGGGGCGAGAAGTACCAACCACGCGGCGGGCCCCCACACGGAGGCCCGCCTCCTTTTTGCGCCACGGCGGTGGCGGCCAGACGACGCCTGGTCTACCATGGACAGGTTTGGCCCGCCGCGGCACCAGCGACATGCCAGACGGAACAACGGACGCGACCACGAACGAGGACAGAGGCCCACATGAACTACGCCAACATCAAGTACTGCGACATCGCCAACGGTATCGGAGTGCGCACCACCCTCTTCGTGTCCGGCTGCCGCCTGCACTGCAAGGGCTGCTTCAACGCGGAGGCGTGGTCCTTCTCGTCCGGCAAGCCCTTTGACGAGGCCGTGGAGGAGAAGATCATCGACAGCCTGCGGCCGGGCTACATGAACGGCCTGTCCGTCCTGGGCGGCGAGCCCTTCGAGCCCGAGAACCAGGCCGGGCTCGTGGACTTTATCGAGCGTGTGAGGCTCGAGCTGCCCCAGAAGGACATATGGATGTACTCCGGCCACACCTGGGAGGAGCTCACGGCGGGCGAGTGGCACCTGCAGGAGACCGACCGCATCCTGCGCTGCATCGACGTGCTGGTGGACGGCCCGTGGCAGCAGGCCAACTACGACATCAGCCTGCGCTTTAGGGGATCCTCCAACCAGCGCCTGATCGACGTGCCCAAGACGCTCGAGGCGCGCAAGGCCGGCAAGCTGGCCGGGCCAAACGACGTGGTCCTGTGGGAGGACGACCCGGTTTTCGCCACCCACGACATGTAGGGACTGGCACACAACACGAGCGTATGACACGGGCGGGGGCGTCGGCTATTGCCGCGCTCCCGCTCAACCTTTAGGCTCTCTTGCGCTACATTTAGACGAACATGAACCCACGCGAGGGAGCACACGATGTTCTGCAAAAACTGTGGTGCCGAACTCAAGCCGGGAACGCGCTTCTGCCCCTACTGCGGCGTAGCGGTCGGCGCGGACGCGGACACCCCCGACGCGGACGGCGCGGCCGACGCCGATGACGGCCGTGGCGACGACGGCCTGAGCGACGGCCTGGATAATGATGACGGCCTCGGCGGCGGCTCGTACGACCCCAACCTGACGCAGCCCATGCCCCTGGGCAGCGGCTATGGCGCACAGGCACCGCGGCCGGTCCCGCAGGAGCCGCACGAGGCTCCCCCGCAGCAGCCGTACATCCCAGGCGCCCGTCGCAACCGCGACTACGGCGACTATGGCGACCGCGGCAATCGCGGTCACGGCGGCGCCAAGGCGGCGCTCGTGGCGCTGCTGGTGGTGGCGCTCTGCGCGGCGGCGGCCGCGCTCGTGGTGTTCTACGTGCTGCCTAGCTTTGGCCAGGGTGGGAACGCCACCATCGCCAAGTCGGACGACTCGAGCTCGTCAGACAGCAGCAAGACGATCACGCTGGGACAGTCCTCCGGTGACGACTCCAGCTCGTCGGACTCGGAGCACGTTGGGTTCAAGGGCATCACCAAGGCCGAGGCCACCTCGACCCTGCCCACGGACCAGTACGACAGCTACGGCACGGACCACCTGATCGACGGCGACAACACCACGTGCTGGTCCGAGGGCGTCAGCGGGCTGGGCGTGGGCGAATCCGTGACGCTTTCCGGCGACGGCGTGCAGACCTTCTCGTCCTTTACCATCGCGAACGGCTTCCAAAAAAGCGAAAGCATCTATTACAAGAACCCGCGTCCGACCAAGCTCGGCGTGTTTGTGGACGGCAACAAGGTGATGTCCGTGGACCTTGCGGATAGCTTTGGCTCAACGCAGAGCTTCACGCTGCCCAAGCCCGTGGACGGCACCAACATCACGTTCCAGATCGAGGCCGCGACGCCTGGCAGCAAGTACGAGGACACGAGCATTTCCGAGATCACGGTCCAGTAGCGTGGGCGCGCAGGCCAGGGAGGCAGCATGCCGGAGGAGAAGGACAACATCTGGGCCATGGAGCACCGCCACTCCGTGCGGCGCTACACGGAGGAGCCGCTCTCCCCCGCCGAGGTGGAGGCGCTGTCGCTGGCCATCGCGCGGGCCAACGACGCCTCCGGCCTGGCCCTGCGCCTGGTGACGAACGAGCCGCACGCCTTTGACTCGCTGCTCGCGCACTACGGCAAGTTCCAGGACGCGCGCAACTACGTGGTGGTCGCCGGTCCCAAGGGCCGCGACCTGCAAGAGCTTGCCGGCTACTTTGGCGAGAAGATCGTGCTCCTGGCCACGAGGCTGGGCCTTGGCAGCTGCTGGGTGGGCGGGACGTTCCGCCGCAGGTCCGTGGCGGGCCAGGTGGCTCCCGGCCACAAGCTGGCGTGCGTGATCGCGTTGGGGCACGGCGCGGAGCCGGGGCGGCCGCATCGCTCCAAGTCGATCGAGGAGCTGAGCAACACGCACGGCCTGGTGATGCCGGACTGGTTCCAGCACGGCATGCAGGCCGCGGCTCTTGCACCCACGGCCCTCAACCAGCAGCACTTCCTGTTCACGCTCGGGCGCGACCGACAGACCGTCACGGCGCAGTCCACCGGCGGCCCCATGAGCATGATCGACCTGGGCATCGCGGAGCTGCACTTCGAGCTCGCGAGCGGGCACGCAGTGAGCGGCAGCGCGCCGGCGCGCGCTACTGGGCCAGCAGCCCCAGCCTCACGCACGCGTTGAGGATGCCGTCGTGGTCAACGTCGTCGGTCACGAAGTCGGCCTGCTCCTTCACCTCGTCGTTGGCGTTGCCCATGGCCACCGTCGTGCCGCACACGCCAAACATGCCCAGGTCATTGCCGCCGTCGCCAAAGGCCACGGCCTCCTCTGGCGCGATGCCGTACATGTCGAGCACCTTGCGCACGGCACGGTCCTTACCGCCGTCCTTGGGGAACACGTCCACAAACTCGCTGGTCCAGCGCGTCATCTTTATGTGGCTGCATGCGTTCCTGACGATGTCCGTCTTGCCGGGCTCCAGGAAGACGTTGAGCTGGTAGATGTCTTCCTGCAGGGCCTTGTGGATGTCGTCCTCGGGATAGTAAAGGCCCACCTTGTGCTCGATGGCCTCCACGAGCGGGTCGTGCCCGCTCACAAACATGCGCTTGTCTGACATGAACATGCAGTTGTACAGGCCGGCCTCCACCTGCCCCACGATGGTCGCGAGGTCATCCTTGTCGAGCGTCTCCTGGTACAGGATGCGGTCGCGGTTGAGGATGAACTGCCCGTTAAAGAGGATGAACGCCTCAAGGCTGTCCAGCGGGATCTCCTCCACCGTGTAGGGCGCGCGACCCGTCGCGAGGAAGCACTTGATGCCGGCGCGCTTGAGCCCAGATAGCGCGAGCAGCGCGGACTCCGGCACCTTGTGCGTCGAGAAGGACAGGAGCGTCCCGTCCGCGTCGAAGAACGCTGCCTTGATCTTGTGGTCGACGGTCCATTGTGGCATGGTTGCTCTTCTCCCCTGGTCGTGGGTTGGTGTGACTGGTTGCGATTGTTATGACTGGCCCTCATGGCCGCCACGCGGCGCGCGGGCCTTGGACTGCCGCGGCGGGCGGGCGTTTGCGAGGTAGAGCAGGTGCAGGCCGCGCAGCGTGAGCGTGGGGTCCACCACGCACTCGTGCGCAAGCAGGTGCGAGAAGGACGCGGCGTCGTCGCCGGTGAGCACCACGGGGGCCAGGGCGCCCAGCTCGCGCTCGATGCGCGCGACGAGCCCGTCCACGCGGATGGCCTCGCCCAGCACCACGCCGGAAAGCATCGCCTCGCGCGTGGACTTTCCTATCACGTGGCTTGGCGCCGCCAGCTCGATGCGCGGCAGGCGTGCGGCGGACTGCGCGAGCGCGCTCGCCCCCAGCGCCAGGCCCGGCGCTATGACGCCGCCGGCAAAGTGGCCGGCCGCGTCGATCACCTCTATGTTGACCGTCGTGCCCATGTCCACGGCGATCGCGGGCGCGCCGAGCAGGGCCCGCGCCGCCACCGCGTCCGCGATGCGGTCCGGCCCCACCTCGGAGGGGTCGTGGTAGTCCATGCGGATGCCCGTCTTGAGGCCCGGCCCCACCACGAGCGCGCGCCGCTCGCACACGGCGTCGAGCGCGCGGCGCCACGGCTCCACAAGTGACGGCACCACGCAGGAAAGGATGCAGCCCGCAATCTTGCGGCTGGCTTCCGGCGCGTTGGCCACGGCCGCCGCCACGGGCGCGGGCGAGAAGGACGCGAACTGCGTGACCTGCAGCCGCGCCTCGTCCGCGGTCAGGCGCCCCGGCGTCGTGAGCTCGAAGGTGTCCAGCGGCTCGTCCCCCGCCGCGCCGTCCTGCGCAAAGATCCCCAGGCGCGTGGTCGTGTTGCCCACGTCCACGGCAAGCACGCGGCCTGCCGAGGCCGCCGCAGCATCGTGCGCCGCACTTCTCCCCTGGCTCATGGGCACCTGTTTGCTCCCAACGCTCCGTTGCCGACGTCTCACCTGTATACTCTAACCGTTTGCCCGGCTCGTCCGGCTTGGCAAACGGTCCGGTAACCCGACTCCCCACGCGGGGGAGCGGATATACGCAAAGGAGCTACATATGGACAACGGCAAGGCACGCGCCTCATGGCGCGGCCAGCTGACGCTGCGCGGCGCCATCATCGGCACCATCGGCTGCGTCATCATCACGGCATCGTCGGCCTACACGGCGCTCAAGCTCGGGGCACTGCCCTGGCCCATCGTGTTCGCGGCGGTCATCTCGCTCTTCTTCCTGCGGCTGCTCGGGCACACCAGCCTGAACGAGGCCAACGTGACCCACACCATCATGTCCGCGGGCGCCATGGTCGCGGGCGGGCTCGCGTTCACGCTGCCCGGCGCCTGGATGCTGGGCCTCGCGGACCAGTTTGGCTGGGTGCAGATCTTCCTGGTGGCCCTCTGCGGCACCGTGCTCGGCCTCATCTGCACGGCCCTCATACACCACCACTTCATCGTGGACACGGAGCTCGAGTTCCCCACGGGCACCGCGGCGGCCGAGACGCTCCTGGCAACGGAGGCGGGCGGCAAGACGGGACTCAGGCTCTTCTCGTCCATGGGCATCGCCGGCCTGTACAGCGTCCTGCGTGACGCCCTGGGCATCCTGCCCACGCTCCTGCTGCAGCTTCCCATTCCCGGCGTGAGCTTTGGCATCTACAACTCGCCCATGATGCTCTCCGTCGGCTTCCTTGTGGGCCTGGTGCCGCTCGCGTTCTGGTTTGGCGGCGCGCTGTTCGCAAACTTTGGCCTCATCGTGGGCGGAAGCGCGGCCGGCCTCTGGTCCACGGCGACCGCGCAGGGCATCGTGTCCAGCCTGGGCATGGGCCTCATGATGGGCTCCGGCATCGCCACCGTGGTCAAGGACATCCTGCCGCAGGTGGGCGGCTTCCTGCGCGATGCCCGGGGCGAGAAGGACGACGGCCAGGACTCGCGCTCCCTCGTGAGCGGCAGCCTGCGCACGGACGCCGGCATCTTTGGCCTGGGCACCGCCGCCGTGGTCGTGCTCGTCTGCATGGGGCTGGGGCTGAGCCCGCTCGCCTCCGTCGTCGTGGTGGCGCTCACCTTTGTCGCAACGATCATGAGCGCGCAGTCCTGCGGCCAGACCGGAATCGACCCGATGGAGATCTTCGGCCTCATCGTGCTGCTCGCCGTGGCCGCCATGGGCGAGAACGTGCAGGTCAGGCTGTTCTTCGTGGCGGGCGTGGTCGCGGTCGCCTGCGGGCTTGCGGGCGACGTGATGAACGACTTCCGCGCCGGCCACATCCTGGGAACCGACCCGCGCGCGCAGTGGCTGGGCCAGGCGCTGGGCGGCATCGTGGGCGCCGTGGTGGCCGCGGCCGTCATGTGCGCGCTGCTGGCCGCGTACGGCCCGGACGCCTTTGGCCCGGGCAAGACCTTCGTGGCCGCGCAGGCCTCCGTCGTGGCGACCATGGTCTCCGGCATCCCGAGCGTGCCCGCCTTCGTGATCGGACTCGCGGCGGGCATCGCCCTCTACTGGACAAAGCTTCCCGCCATGATGGTGGGCCTCGGCGTCTACCTGCCGTTCTACATGTCGTTCACGGCGTTTCTGGGCGCCATCGCCAAGGTCGTGTACGACCGCGCCACCGCCGGCAGGCGCGCCGCGCTCCCGCAGGACCAGCAGGCCGAGGCCACGGCCGAGCACGACCGCGCCGGCCTCGTGGTCGCATCCGGCATCCTGGGCGGCGAGTCCATCGTGGGCGTGATCATCGCGTTCGTGTCAGTCTTCGCGAGCCTGGCTGGGTAGCGACCGGGCATCGCGCAACTCGCGCGTAGCTTGCAGGAGCGCCGACGGCCCCAACGGGTCGCCGGCGCTCTTCTCATATGTATGTGTCCGTTGGCCAGCACGTACAGTCGGCGGGAGTCGTCCTTCTCCCCCTAGGCCTCCTGCGACGCGACCCGGCTCGCCCACCCCGCCGCGCAGTCGCCCGTCCACGTAGCGACCTGGAACACCGTATGGGATTGATTCCACATCGTTCGGAAACGGTTCCACATCGCTCGCGGCGGTTTCACTACCGCTCACCGTTTCATTAGCGGAATTCCGTGCAAAAACTTCCCTTCGGGTCCATCCTACAGGTATGAGAACGTTCCCACATATGGGAACAGGCTCGTGAGGTACTCGGAAAGGGAGGAAGAATGGCTCTGGACTACGCACAGGCCGCAAAGGAGGCGCTCGAGGCTGTCGGCGGTTCCGACAACATCGTGTCCGCCGCGCACTGCGCAACGAGGCTGCGTCTCGTGATCGCGGACGACTCCAAGGTCGACAAGGACAAGCTCGAGAACGCCGTCGGCGCAAAGGGCAACTTCTCCGCATCCGGCCAGCTGCAGATCATCTACGGCACCGGCACCGTGGACAAGGTGTACGACGAGTTCATCAAGCAGGGCGGCATCTCCGCCGCCACCAAGGCCGAGGCCAAGGAGGCCGCTGCCAACCAGGGCAACGCGTTCCAGCGCGCCATCAAGGTCCTGTCCGACGTCTTCGTCCCCATCATCCCCGCCATCGTCGCGTCCGGCATGCTCATGGGCATCATGGGCGCCCTCTCGTACATGGGCTCCGCCGGCATGATCGCGCTCGACACCAAGAGCGTCTGGTGGCGCATCGCGAGCCTCATCAACGCCTGCGCACTCGGCAACCTGCAGATCCTCCTGGGCTTCTCCGCCGCGACGGTCTTCGGTGGCAACCCCTACCTCGGCGCGTCGCTCGGCGCACTTCTCATCAGCTCCGACTTCATCAACGCCTACAGCGCCAGCACCGCCATCGCCGAGGGCAAGATGATCACCCTCTCCGTCATCCCCGGCCTCTACAGCATCGACTGGGTCGGCTACCAGGGTCACGTCATCCCCATCCTCGTCGGCGTCTGGATCCTCTGCTTCTTCGAGAAGCGCCTCCACAAGGCCGTGCCCGAGATGTTCGATCTGTTCGTGACCCCGCTCGTCTCCGTCTCCCTCGCCGCCTACATCACGATCCTCTTCATCGGCCCGATCTTCGTCTGGCTCGAGAACTCCATCCTCGGCCTGCTCATGTTCCTCCTCAAGGTGCCCCTGGGTATCGGCTACATCATCATCGGCCTCATCTACAGCCCGTCCGTCGTCACCGGCCTGCACCAGATGTACACCGCCATCGACGTCTCCATGCTCGCGAAGTACGGCGTGACCTACTGGCTGCCCATCGCGTCCGCGGCCAACATCGCCCAGGGTGGCGCCTGCCTCGCCGTGGCGCTTCGCACCAAGTCCGAGAAGACGAAGTCCCTCGCGGTTCCCTCCGGCATCTCCTGCCTGCTCGGCATCACCGAGCCCGCAATCTTCGGCGTCAACCTGCCTAAGATCAAGCCGTTCGTCGCCGGCATGATCGGCTCCGCGTGCGGCGCCCTCTGCTGCTTCGTCTTCCACCTGGCCGCCACCGGCACCGGCGTCACCGGCATCTTCGGCATCCTCCTGTGCATCGCGCAGCCGCTCCAGTACATCATCATGTTCGCCGTCGCCTTTGGCGTGGCCTTCGGCATCACGTCCTCGATCTACAAGGACGAGGAGGCCAAGGCGGAGCCCGCCAAGCTCGCGGCAGAGGCCAAGGCCGCCGCTGACGAGGAGGCCGCCCTCTCCAAGGAGGAGGCAGCCGAGGCCGGCGCCCCCGCAGCCGCCAAGCCCGAGACGCTCGTCTCTCCCCTCTCCGGCACGACCATGCCGATGACCGAGGTCCCCGACCCCGTCTTCGCGTCCGAGGCCATGGGCAAGGGCATCGCCATCACGCCCTCCGAGGGCAAGATCTTCTCGCCCGTCGACGGCACCGTGACCGTGCTGGCCGAGACCGGCCACGCCGTGGGCCTGCTGTCCGACTCCGGCGCCGAGGTGCTCATCCACATCGGCATCGACACCGTGACGCTCAAGGGCGAGCCGTTCAGCGCGCACACCACCGTGGGTGCCCACGTGAGCAAGGGCGACCTGCTCATGGACGTCGACCTCAAGAAGATCGAGGACGCCGGCCTGAGCACCGTGACCCCCGTCATCATCACCAACACGGCGGACTACGCCGAGGTCACCCCGCACGAGGGTACCGTGAACGCGGGAGACGCGCTCATCGACCTCAAGTAGCAGCCAGACGCACACCGTGGGCGGGGGCGGTCGCATGCGGCCGTCCCCGCCTTCAGACGAAAGGGACGTTATGAACGAGAAGAGCGTGGACACGCGCTGGCGGATGGCCTACCACCTCATGCCCCCCACGGGCTGGCTCAACGACCCCAACGGACTCTGCCAGTTCAAGGGCACCTATCACGTCTTCCACCAGTACTCGCCCGAGTGGCCCACGGGCAGGGAGCGCGGCTGGGGCCACTTCACGAGCCCGGACCTGGTGCACTGGGAGCACCACGGCATGGCCATCCACCAGGACATCCCCGAGGACGCATCCGGCGCCTACTCCGGCGGGGCGCTGGTGGAGCGCGACGCGGAGGGCCACGACGCGCTCCTCCGGCTCTACTACACGGGCAACGTGAAGGAGCCGGGCGACTACGACTACATCCACGCCGGCCGCCAGGCCAACGAGATCGAGGTCACGAGCGAGGACGGCTACACCCTTTCGCCCAAGCGCGTGCTGCTGAGAAACGCGGACTATCCGGACTTCCTCTCGTGCCACGTGCGCGACCCCAAGCTCTGGCGCGAGGACTCCGCCGAGGGCAGCTACCACATGCTCCTGGGCGCGCGCGACCTGGACGACCACGGCCGCCTGCTGCTGTTTGACTCCCACGACGGGGAGAAGTGGACGTACCGCTCCTGCCCCACGAGCATGGAGCCCTTCGGCTACATGTGGGAGTGCCCGGACCGCGTGGTACTCGACGGGCGGGAGTACGCGGGCTTCTCGCCCCAGGGGCTTCCCGACGAGGAGTGGCGCTGGCAGAACGAGTCCAACTGCGGCTACATCGAGCTGCCCGAGGGCGTGCGCCTGCTCGACGTGGACCGGCTGGACCAGCGCGAGTTTGTGGAGTGGGACCGCGGCTTCGACTTCTATGCGCCGCAGACGTTTGTGGACGAGTCCGGCCGCACCATCCTGTTTGGCTGGATGGCCGTGCCCGACGTTGACTACGAGTCCGCGCCCGAGGGCCTGAGCTGGATCCACTGTCTGACGGTGCCGCGCGAGCTTTCCCGCGCGCGCGACGGGCGCATCCTGCAGCGGCCCGTGGCCGAGGTCGCGTCCCTGCGCAAGGACACCTATGGGCTCGACGCGCGCGGCACCACGACGCTGCCGCGTCACCGCGCGGACGTGGAGCTTGCGGGCATCACGGGCGACGTGCGGCTCACGCTGGACGACGCGCTGGAGCTCGTGTGCGAGGACGGCGCCGCCTACCTGCGCTTTCTGGACGGCGCCGTGGGCGCGGGCCGCACGGAGCGCCGCGTGAGGATCGATGGCGTGGCGAGCCTGAGGGCCCTGGTGGACGAGTCGGCCGTGGAGGTCTACCTCAACGGAGGGCGCGAGGTCTTCTCCACCAGGTGGTTCCCCAGGAGGGACGACCTGGGCGTCACGCTCGCGTGCGACTGCGCGTCCGCCCGCGCCTGGACCATGCGCGACGTGATGGCCAACACCTACACTCGATAGCAGGGCGGAAAGCAGAGGGATTACGAACAGGAGGAGGAAGCCATGGCAGAAGTCACTGCTCTGGGAGAGGTACTGATCGACTTCACGGACGCGGGAACCTCGGAGGGCGGGCAGAAGCTCTTCGAGCGCAACCCCGGCGGGGCCCCGGCAAACGTGCTCGTGGCGCTTGAGCGCCTGGGCCACAAGACGGCCTTCATCGGCAAGGTGGGAGACGACATGCACGGCCGCTTCCTCAAGCAGGTGATGGACGACAACGGCGTCGACACCTCCAACCTGGTGATTGACCCCAACTTCTTTACCACGCTGGCCTTTGTGGCGCTGTCCCCCACCGGCGAGCGCACGTTCTCGTTCGCGCGCAAGCCCGGCGCGGACACGCAGCTGGCCCCGTCGGAGCTGGACCGCGACCTCATCGCGGGCTCGCGCGTCTTCCACGTGGGGTCGCTCAGCCTGACGAACGAGCCAGCGCGCTCCGCGACCATGACGGCGCTCAGGGTCGCCAAGGACGCCGGCGTCGTGGTGTCCTACGACCCCAACTACCGCGACACCCTGTGGGACGGCCCCGAGGTCGCGGCCGGGCAGATGCGCACCGTCATCCCCTACGTGGACGTCATGAAGCTTTCCGACGAGGAGTGCGAGCTCGTGACCGGCAGGCTCGAGCCCGCGATGGCGGCCGAGTGGCTGCTGGAGCAGGGCGTCAAGGTGTGCGTTGTGACGCTGGGAGCGGACGGCGCCTTTGTGGCGACGCACGACGGGTCCGCCGTGGTGCCGGGCTACGCGGCCGACGTGGTGGACACCACGGGCGCCGGCGACTCGTTCTGGGGCGGCTTCCTGGCCGGCATGCTGGAGAGCGGCCTCGCCCCCGCGGACGTGGACATCGCGGCCGCGCAGGGCTTCGTGCGCCTGGGCAACGCCGTCGCGTCGCTCACGGTGCGCGGACGCGGCGGCATCCCCTCCATCCCGGAGCGCAAGGACGTGGAGGCGCTTCTCGCCAAGTAGCGCACGCGCAAGGCAAGCGCAGGGGAGAAGGACGCGCGGCACCGGTCGTGGCGTCCTTCTCCCCCATCACCACGACGGGCTGCCCGCGGAATCCCCGCAGGCAGCCCGTCCTGTTTCGTATCGCATGCTGTTACCGCAGCCGGCGCCGCTGCATCGGCCCGGCCGCGTGCCGTCAGGCGCTAGCGCTGCGCGCGCTCCTGGAAGGCCGCGATGATCTTGTCGCCCATCTGGGACGTGCCCACGCGCTTCTCGTCCGGCGTGTCCTCGTCCGCCAGGTCGGGCGTGCGCCAACCGGCGTTGAGGACGTCCTCCACGGCGCCGGCGACGGCGTCCGCCGCCTCGTCCATCTGGAAGCTGTAGCGGAGCATCAGCTCCACGGAGAGGATCTGCGCGATGGGGTTCGCGATGCCCTTGCCCGCGATGTCCGGCGCGGAGCCGTGGCTGGGCTCGTACAGTGCGGTGCCCGAGCCGAGCGACGCGGAGGCGAGCATGCCGAGCGAACCCGTGAGCATGGAGGCTTCGTCGGACAGGATGTCGCCAAACGTGTTCTCGGTCACCAGGACGTCGAACTGCGACGGGTTGGCCACGAGCTGCATGGCGCAGTTGTCCACGAGCATGTCCTCGCCCTCGACGTCGGGATACTCCGCGTTCATGCGGTGGTTGACCTCGCGCCACAGGCGGGAGGTCTCGAGCACGTTGGCCTTGTCGACGGAGGTGACCACGCCGTTGCGGCGGCCGGCAGCCTCGTAGGCCCAGCGAATCACGCGCTCGATCTCGTACTCGGAGTACTCCATCGTGTCCGTGGCCTTGTCGCCCGCGGTGCCGTCCGCGCCCGCGCCCTCGACGCCGTGCTCGCGCCTGTGCTCGCCAAAGTACAGGCCGCCCGTGAGCTCGCGCACGATCAGCAGGTCGACGCCGTCAAGACGGTCCTCGCGCAGCGGCGAGGCGTCGCGCAGCGCCTGGTAGATGTGGACGGGGCGCAGGTTGAGGTACAGCCCCAGGTTCTTGCGGATGGCGAGCAGGCCCTGCTCCGGGCGCACCGCGCCGGGGGTCGTGTCGTTCCACTTGGGGCCACCCACCGCGGCCAGGAGGACGGCGTCCGAGGCCTCGGCCGCCGCCAGGGTCGCGGGCGGCAGCGCGCTCACGGGCTCGCCCGCCTCGCGCGTGGCGTCGATCGCGGCGCCGCCGATGAGCTGGTCCTCGCAGCGGAACTCCACGTCGTAGGCGACGCCGATCGCCTCGAGCAGACGCTTGGCCTCGGCCATGATCTCGGGACCGATGCCGTCGCCCGGCAGTGTGCAGACCTTGTACGTACGAGCCGCCATGCTATGCCTCCGCGTTCTTCTGGGCCATGAGGCGCTTGGTGCGCGCCACGAGGCCGCCCTCGTTGATGATCTCCTGGATGAAGGGCGGGAACGGCTGCGCCTGGAACGTGGCGCCCGTCGTCTCGTCCGTGATGACGCCGGTGTCGGCGTCCACGTCCACCACGTCGCCCTCGTGGATCGCGTCCACGGCCTCGGGGCACTCCATGATCGGCAGGCCGATGTTGATGGCGTTGCGATAGAAGATGCGCGCGAAGCTCTTGGCGATCACGACGGAGACGCCGGCGGCCTTGATGGCCACGGGCGCGTGCTCACGCGAGGACCCGCAGCCAAAGTTCTCCTCGGCCACGATGATGTCGCCGGGCTTGACGCGCTTGACGAACGTGGTGTCGAGGTCCTCCAGGCAGTGCTTGGCCAGCTCGGCCGGGTCGGACGTGTTGAGGTAGCGGGCGGGGATGATCACGTCGGTGTCGATGTCCCTGCCATAGCGGAAGACGGTTCCGTTGAACTTCATGGCTTCACTCCCTTGTGGTTAGAGGTCGGACGGCAGCGCGATGTGGCCGGCCACGGCGCTCGCCGCGCAGACCGCGGGGCTCGCGAGGTAGACCTCGGACGTGGGGTCGCCCATGCGCCCGACGAAGTTTCTGTTCGTGGAGCTCACGCACTTCTCGCCCGCCGCGAGGATGCCCATGTAGCCGCCCAGGCAGGGGCCGCACGTGGGGGTTGATACCACGCAGTGCGCGTTGATGAACACGTCCATGAGGCCCTCGTGCACGCACTGGAGCCAGACGCCCTGGGTCGCGGGAATCACGATGCAGCGGACGTTGGGGTCGACGGTGCGGCCGCGCAGGACCTCCGCGGCGGCGCGCATGTCCTCGATGCGACCATTGGTGCAGGAGCCGATGACCGCCTGGTCGATCTTGACGGAGCGGCTCTCGGCCACGGGATGCGTGTTGCTGGGCAGGTGCGGCCAGGAGACCTGCGGCACGATGTCCGCCGCGTCGATCTTGATGACCTGCTTGTACGTGGCGTCGGGATCGGAGTGGTACTCCCTGTACGGGCGCTCCGTGCGGCCCTCGAGCCACTTGCGCGCCACGTCGTCAACCTCGAAGAGACCCGCCTTGCCGCCGGCCTCGATCGCCATGTTCGCGATAGTGAGGCGACCCTCGACGGAGAGGTTGCGGATGGTCGAGCCCGCGAACTCCATGGCGCAGTACAGGGCGCCGTCCACGCCGATCTTGCCGATCACGTAGAGGATGATGTCCTTGGCCGATGCGCCGGCGGGCAGCTCGCCCTCGACCTCGAAGCGGATGGTCTCGGGCACCTTGAACCAGGCGCGGCCCGTCGCCATGCCCACGCCGGCGTCCGTGGAGCCCACGCCGGTGCTGAACGCGCCGATGCCGCCGTAGGTGCAGGTGTGGGAGTCGGCGCCGATTATGAGGTCGCCGGGGCCGACGATGCCCTTCTCGGGGAGAAGGGCGTGCTCGATTCCCATGCAGCCCTGCTCGAAGTAGTGGGTGATCCCCATCTCGTGGGCAAAGTCGCGCGTGACCTTGGTCTGCTCAGCGCTCTTGATGTCCTTGTTGGGGCTGTAGTGGTCGGGCACGAGGAAGATCTTCGTGGGGTCGAACACCCCGGCGCCGATCTCGCGCACCGTCTTGATGGCGATGGGCGCCGTGATGTCGTTGGCGAGCACGCCGTCGAGGTCGCACTCGATCAGCTGGCCGGGGACGACCTCCGTAAGGCCGGCGTGGTCCGCCAGGATCTTCTCCGCCATGGTCATGGGACGTGCCATATGGTCCTCCTATCTCTCCTTGGCCGAGGCCACAAGGGAGTCAACAAACTGTCGCGCGCCGCGGGCCGACCTGCCGCCGCGCCTCGTGGCGAAGCGCTCCGCGGCAAGGTCGAGCTCCGCGTTGTCCATCTGGATGCCGGCGTCCGCCGCGAGCTTGTGGACGATGTCGAGGTAGACCCTCTTGTCCGGCTTGTAGAACGTGAGGTGGATGCCAAAGCGGTCGGACAGCGACACGACCTCCTGGATGGTGTCGCGCTCGTGCACCTCGTCGCCGTCGCGGTCGCTGAAGCGCTCGCGCACCAGATGGCGGCGGTTGCTCGTGGCATAGATCACCACGTTGTCGGACTTGGCCGAGACCGAGCCCTCCAGGATCGCCTTCAGCGCCGCGAAGTTGTCGTCGTCGGTCGAGAAGGACAGGTCGTCGATGAAGATGACGAACTTGAGCGGGTTCCTCGTGAGCTGGTCCAGGATTGCGGGGATGTCGCGCAGCTGCTCCTTGCGGACCTCCAGGATGCGCAGGCCCTCGGGCGCGAGCGCGTTGGCCACGGCCTTGACCGTGGAGCTCTTGCCCGTGCCGGCGTCACCCGTGAGCAGGATGTTCGCTGCGGGCAGGCCGCGCAGGAGCGCCCGCGTGTTGTCCAGGATGACCTGACGCTGGCGCTCGTAGTCCACGAGGTCCTCCAGGCGCTGCGGGTCGGGGTAGCGCACGGGCACGATCTGGTCGCGCTCCACGCGGAATACATGGTAGCGCGCGTACATGCCCCAGCCGGTCCTGCCGATGTTCTGCACGCGGTCCGCGTAGGCCGCGGGCAGGTCGACGGGCTCGTTCGTGAAGCGCGGCAGGAGCTCGCGCTCGTCGTCCTCGCTCACGGGCGCAAGCAGCTCGTCGGCCGTGAGGTTGGCGAGCATGTCCAGCGTCTCGAGCTCCCTGGCGGCCGCCGCGGCAAGCTCGGCGGGAACGGCACCGCCCGCGCCGAGCTGGCGCAGGTAGGCGTTCTCGTCGTCCAGCACCACGTTGCGCACGTGGGCGGAAAGGCAGCCGTCCTCGGCCTCGATCAGGCTCGACACGAAGCGCGCGTACGCCTCGGCGTACTTGCGCCCCAGACGGGGGTTGTCCTCGTCGTACTCCACGATCTTCTCGCCCAGGCGAACGCAGCGCGCGAGGGCGGACACGACCGGGTCGTCCAGCACGCCGCGGAACACCGCGAGCGACAGGAGGCCCAGGTCGACCCTGCGGAGCCCGAGCGCGGTCTCCTCCGTCGGCATTACTCCTCCCCCTCGCCGAGCACGGCGCCGTTGGCGCCGGAGCCCACGAGCTGCGCGTAGCGCTTGAGGTAGCCGTGGAGCTCCTTCTTCTTGGGCGAGAAGGACGCCATCCTGCGGTTGTACTCCTCCTCGGGGATCTTGAGCTCGATGCGGCTGTTGGGGATGTCGATCAGGATGGTGTCGCCCTCCTCGACGATGCCGATCGGGCCGCCGGACGCCGCCTCGGGCGAGACGTGGCCCACGCAGGCGCCGCGCGTGGCGCCGGAGAAGCGGCCGTCCGTGATGAGCGCGACGGAATCGCCCAGGCCGCGGCCCATGATGGCCGAGGTGGGGTTGAGCATCTCGCGCATGCCGGGGCCGCCCTTGGGGCCCTCGTAGCGGATGACGACGACGTCGCCCGGGTTGATCCTGCCCTCGTCGATGGCGTGCTGCGCGTCCTCCTCGCTCTCGAACACGCGGGCGGGACCCTCGTGGACGAGCATCTTGGGGTCGACGGCGGAGCGCTTGACGACGGAGCCATCGGGCGCGAGGTTGCCGCGCAGGACGGCAATGCCGCCCGTCTGGGAGTACGGGTTGTCGACGGAGCGGATGACGTCGTAGTCGAGCACGGGGTGGTTCGCGATGTTCTCGCCCACGGTGTGGCCCGTGACCGTCATGCAGTCGAGGTTGAGCAGGTCCTTCTTGGAGAGCTCGTTCATGACCGCGTAGATGCCGCCGGCCTCGTTGAGGTCCTCCATGTAGGTGCGGCCGGCCGGCGCGAGGTGGCAGATGTTGGGCGTGCGGGCGGACATCGCGTTCGCGTTGTCGAGGTTGAGCTCGATGCCGCACTCGTGCGCGATGGCCGGGAGGTGCAGCATGGTGTTGGTGGAGCAGCCGAGCGCCATGTCGACGGTGAGGGCGTTTGCGAAGGCCTCGCGCGTCATGATGTCACGCGGACGGATGTTCTTGCGGAGCATGTCCATGACGGCCATGCCGGCGTGCTTGGCGAGCTCGAGGCGCGCGGAGTAGACGGCGGGGATGGTGCCGTTGCCGGAGAGGCCCATGCCGATGACCTCGGTCAGGCAGTTCATGGAGTTGGCAGTGTACATGCCGGAGCAGGAGCCGCAGGTCGGGCAGACCTTGCAGGCGTAGTCCTCCAGGTCCTCCGCGCTCATCTTGCCGGCGGAGTAGCTGCCCTGCGCCTCGAACATGGACGAGAGGCTCGTCTTCTTGCCGTGGACGTGGCCCGCGAGCATGGGACCGCCGGACACGATGACGGTCGGCACGTTGACGCGCGCCGCGGCCATGAGCAGGCCAGGAACGTTCTTGTCGCAGTTGGGGACCATGACGAGCGCGTCAAAGCCGTGCGCACGGGCCATGCACTCCGTGGAGTCCGCGATGAGGTCTCGGGTGACCAGGCTGTACTTCATGCCGGTGTGGCCCATGGCGATGCCGTCGCACACGGCGATCGCGGGGAAGACCACGGGCATGCCGCCGGCCATGGCGACGCCCATCTTGACGGCCTCGACGATCTTGTCGATGTTCATGTGGCCGGGAACGATCTCGTTCTGGGAGCTCACGATGCCCACGAGGGGACGACGCATCTCCTCCTGCGTCCAGCCGAGGGCGTGGAAGAGGGAGCGGTGAGCGGCGTTGTTCGCGCCGAACTTTATCGCATCGCTGGCGAAGTGCTCGGTCTGCTGGGTGTTGTCCATTGGTGGCTTCCTTCCTTTTGCGCGCGGGCCTGCCACGCGCGGATGGTGTCCTTCTCGACCGTCTGCCTGGGCCGACTAGTCCGCGAGCGAGAAGCCCGCATCCTGCAGGTGCTGGCGGATGAGGTCGATCTGCGCCTGGTCGCGGGTCTCCATGCCCACGCGCAGGATGCAGCTCGAGATGGGCAGGTCGGGGTCCGTGAGGTCGTAGTCGACGGAGACGACGTTTGCGCCGAGCTCCGCGATGATGTGGCTGACCTGCTCGAGCTGGCCCGGCTTGTCCGTGAGCCTGAGCGAGAGCGTGACCTTGCGGCCGCTCATCGCGAGGCCGCGGTTGATGACGCGGGACAGGATGTTGACGTCGATGTTGCCGCCGCTGACCACGCAGACGACGCGCTTGCCCTGGACGGGCAGATGGCCGAACATGCAGGCCGCGACCGGCGTGGCACCTGCGCCCTCCGCCACGAGCTTCTGCTTCTCCATCAGCGCGAGGATCGCGGCGGCGATCTCGTCGTCCGAGACGGTCACGATGTCGTCGACGTACTTCTTCACCAGCTCGAAGTTGAGGTTGCCGGGGACCTTGACCTGGATGCCGTCGGCAAACGTGTTGGCCTGGTCGGACGCCGCCCACTTGCCCTCGTGGAACGCGTCCGCGAAGGCGGAGGCACCCTGGGCCTGGACGCCGTAGACCTTGCACTCGGGGCGCAGGCTCTTGACGGCGCACGCGACGCCCGAGATGAGCCCGCCGCCACCGACGGGAACGACCACGGCGTCGACGTCATCGAGCTGGTCGAGGATCTCGAGACCGATGGTGCCCTGGCCCGCGATCACGTCCTCGTCGTCGTACGGGTGGATGAAGGTGGCGCCGGTCTCCTCCTGCAGGCGGACGGCCTCGTCGTGGGCGTCGTCATAGGTGCCCTTGACCAGGCGCACCTCGGCGCCGAGGCGACGGGTGTTCTCGACCTTCATGATGGGCGCGCCGTCCGGCATGCACACGACGCTCTTGACGCCCAGCCTCGTGGCCGCGAGCGCGACGCCCTGCGCGTGGTTGCCGGCGCTGCACGCGATGATGCCGCGAGAGAGCTCGTCCTTGCTGAGGCGGTTGATCTTGTAGTATGCGCCGCGGATCTTGAACGAGCCCGTCACCTGCAGGTTCTCGGTCTTCAGGTGCAGGTCGAGGCCGTCGACCAGCGTCGGCGCCGCGATGAGGTCCGTCTTCCTCGCGACCCCGCGCAGGGTGTAGGCGGCGTTGTAGATCTTGTCTAGTGAGAGCGTCATGGGTTTCCTTTCCTGGCCGCGGGCGCGACCGTCAGGGGCGTTGTCTTGCTATACCGCAAGGAAGTTCGTGATGTGCTGGCCGCCAGGCACCATGGGCCTGACCATCTCGTCGCGGTCGAGCACCACGTCGATCACGTAGCCGTGGCCGCAGTCGAGCGCCTCGCGCAGCGCCGCCTCGAAGTCCGCGACGGTCGAGACGCGCCTGCCGTCGAGCCCATAGGCGCGGGCCAGGTCCGGCCATGAGGGCGGACGGTCGAGGTTGGTCTGGGAGTAGTGGCCGTTGTAGATGAGCGTCTGCCACTGGTGCACCATGCCCAGAACCTCGTTGTCATAAATGATCGTGATGATGGGCAGCTTGTAGTGCTCCTCGGTCGCAAGCTCGATGCAGTTCATGCGGAACGATCCGTCGCCCGTCACGTGGATGACGCGCCTCGTGGGGTTGCCCACCTGCGCGCCGATGGCCGCGCCGAGGCCGAAGCCCATCGTGCCGAAGCCGCCCGAGGTGATGAGCTGGCCGGGGTAGTCGTAGTGGAAGTGCTGGATGGCCCACATCTGGTGCTGGCCCACGTCCGTCGAGACGATCGTGTCCTGCGGGCAGATGCGCGCGATCGCGTCGTTCACCTGCTTGGGGGTGAGGTGGCCCTCCTCCTCGTCGTACACGGTCTCGGTAGGATAGGAGAAGACGAACTCCTTCCATTCGGAGTGGTCGAGCTGGCCCTCCGGCTCGAGGCGCTTGAGCAGGAGCTGGAGCACCTGGCGCACGTCGCCCATGATGGCCTGCTCGCAGTGGACGTTCTTGCCGATCTCGGCCGGGTCGATGTCGACCTGGACGATCTTGGCCTTGGAGGCGAAGGTGTCCGGCTGGAGCGCGATCCTGTCCGAGAACCTGCAGCCAAACGCGAGCAGCAGGTCGCAGTTGTCGACGGCCATGTTGGACGCCTGGGAGCCGTGCATGCCGATCATGCCCGTGGTCAGGGGGTCACGACCCCTGAAGCCGCCGCCACCCATGACCGTGATGGCCACCGGCGCGTCGACCTGGTTGGCGAACTTGTTGAGCTCGCCGTTGGCCCTGCTGCGGACCACGCCGCCGCCGCAGATGATCATCGGGCGCTTGGACTCCAGAATCATCTGGGCGACCTTCTCGATGTCATCGGGATCGACCGCCGGCGGCTCGAGCGAGGCGCGCAGGTCGTCGGGAAGCAGGCCCGGCTTCAGCCTGGCGAGGTGCTCGGAGAGGTGCACGGGCGCGTAGGAGGTCATCTCCTGCGTGACGTCCTTCGTGATGTCCAAAAAGACCGGGCCGGGGCGGCCGGAGCGCGCCACCAGGAAGGCGGCCCTCACGACGTCGGCAAGCTCGCTCACGTCGGACACCTGGTGCGTCCACTTGGTGATGGGGCGCATGACGGCAGTGCTGTCGACCTCCTGGAACGAGTTCTTGCCCAGGAGCTTCTTCGTCACGTTGCAACTGATCGCGACGATGGGCGAGCTGTCCGCCATGGCCGTCGCGATGCCCGTCGTCATGTTGGTGGCGCCGGGGCCCGACGTCGAGAAGCACACGCCCACACGCCCGGTCGACCTCGCGTAGCCGTCGGCCGCGTGCGTCGCGCCCTGCTCGTGGCTCACAAGATAGTGGTTGATGCCGCTCGTCTGGTACAGCGCGTCGTACACGTCCAGGATCGTGCCGCCAGGATAGCCAAAGATGGTGTCGACGCCCTGCTCCTTCAGGCACTCGAGCAGAATCTGCGCTCCCGTAAGCTGAAGCTCCATCGGTCCCTCTCCCCTCGTCCTTCTCACCTTTGTTCGCTTGGTTTGCCTTGCCGATGCCTAATAAAAAGAGTCCCCGCCCAAAGCGAAGACCCACATGCGTTGCAACCCCTGGTAAAAGAGGTTGCAACTAGATAATAGCTAGAATTTCGGAGGAGAAGGACACGCATCCGCGAGTGCAAGCATCGGCTACCATCATCGGACGTCCTCCCCCAAACCACTCATGCCCGACATCGAGCGCAACGTTTCGTGATTGCATATGATGGCACGAAGCGCGGGGCCGAAACGCCGCGTGGCGGCGCTCGTAACAAAGTGGTTGCATAGCGGACGGAAACCTTAAGGTTGGGTCAGAGCCTGACGGCATCCGCCCTCGCGTGCTCCCTGGCCAAAAAAGGCGACCCCAGGAAATCCCGGGGTCGCCACAAAGCCGCGTTGGCGGGAACTAGTTGTTGAGGAGCTTGTCCTCGTCGTTCCAGGCATACAGAGCGCGGATCTTCTTGCCGGTCTGCTCCATCAGGGTCTCGGCCTGCTGACGACGCATAGCCTTGAAGTGGACCTGGTGGGACTCGTCGGACATGTCAAGCAGGAACTCCTTGGCGAACTCGCCGTTCTGGATGCGCTTCAGGTTGTAGCGCATGCCCTCCTTGGCGGCCTCGGTGATCACGTGCGGGCCGGCGGTGTAGTCGCCATACTCGGCGGTGTTGGAGATGGAGGAACGCATGCCGGAGAAGCCGCTCTCGTAGATCAGGTCGACGATGAGCTTCATCTCGTGGATGCACTCGAAGTAGGCGTTGCGAGGATCGTAGCCAGCCTCGACCAGCGTGTTGAAGCCAGCCTCCATCAGGTCGGTCACGCCGCCGCAGAGGACGTTCTGCTCGCCAAAGAGGTCGGTCTCGGTCTCGGTCTTGAAGTCGGTCTCGAGAAGGGCAGCGCGGGCTCCGCCGATGGCAGCGCCGTAGGCCAGGGCGAGGTCGAAGGCGTCGCCGGTGGCGTCCTGGTGAGCGCAGACCAGGCACGGGGTGCCCTTGCCCTCGAGGTACGTGGAGCGGACGGTGTGGCCGGGGGCCTTGGGGGCGACCATGATGACGTTGCAGTCGGGACGGACCTCGATGCAGCCGTAGTGGATGTTGAAGCCGTGCGCGAAGGCGATCGTCTTGCCCGGGGTCAGGTTGGGCTCGATGTCCTTCTTGTACATGGCGGCCTGATACTCGTCGTTGATCAGGATCATGATGATGTCTGCCCACTTGGCAGCCTCTGCGTTGGAGACGACCTCGAGGCCCTGCTTCTCGGCCTTGGCCTTGGACTTGGAGCCCTCACGCAGGCCGACCTTGACGTCCACGCCGGAGTCCTTGAGGTTCAGCGCATGGGCATGGCCCTGGGAGCCATAACCAATAATTGCGACCTTCTTGCCGTCCAGCTTGCTGACGTCGCAGTCCTGCTCGTGGAACATCCTGAATGCCATCTGACTTCTCCCTTTCGCTAGTCGGTTGATGGTGCTGGTAACTCTATGCATCACAGGCCCGCGCACGGGTCTGGGATTGCCTTTGTTAACACGCTCGCTATCTGGTCACATTTCCTACAAAATGGGACCGCTAGACGCTCGCAACGTTGCGCATGACGCTCGGTCCGCGCTCCAGGCTCACGACTCCCGTGCGGCAGACCTCCAGGATCTCGAAGTCGCGCATGAGGTCGATGAAGTTGTCGATGCGCCGGGATCCGCCGGCGATCCTAAACACGATGGAGTCGCGCGTGTAGTCCACAATCTTGGCCCTAAAGGCCTCGGCCGCGTCCAGTACCTGCGATCGCGTCGCCTCGTTGTTTGCCATCTTGATGAGGAGCAACTCGCAGCTGATGGAGTCCTCGGGGTCGAACTCCTTCCACGAGATCACGTCCGGCAGCTTGGCCAGCTGCGCCACGAGCTGGCGCTTGGAGCGCTCCTCGCCCTCGTACTGCACCGTGATGCGGCTCAGCTGCTCCGTCTCGGTCTCGGAAACGGTTAGACTCGTGATGTTGAACTGCCGCCGCCTGAACATGCTGGTCACGCGGTTGAGGACGCCGTACTCGTTCCGGACCATGATGGCGATGTTGTATGAGGTCATCTGCTACCTGCCCATCCTGGAACGCACGTCGTCCATGTTCACAATCAGCTCGTCCATAGAGGCGCCGATCTGGAGCACCGGCGTCACGAACTCGTCCTCGCCTATGGGGACCTCGATCAGCCGAGGCCCCGCGGTCTTCTCGTCCCTTTGGGCGAGAAGGGCATCCTCCAGGGCCTGCGTCAGCTCCTCGGGCGTCGAGACCCTCGTGGCCTGGGCCCCCATGCCCTCCGCGACCTTGCAGAAGTCGAGCCCGCGGTGCCTGAGCGTGGTCATCGCGTAGCGCTGCCGCTTGAAGAGCGACTGCATCTGTCGCACCATGCCCAGGACCCCGTTGTTCAGCAGCACGATGACCACGGGAATCTGGTTGTCCGCCGCCGTGACCATCTCGGCCATGTCCATCTCGAAGGACCCGTCGCCGGTCACCAGGATCGACGGCCCGCCCGTCGCGAGCGCTACCCCGTTGGCGGCGCCCATGCCAAAGCCCATCGTGCCGAGCCCGCCCGACGTCACAAAGGTCCGCGGCTTCGTGAACCGCAGGAACTGCGCGGCCCACATCTGGTGCTGCCCCACGTCCGTCACCACGGGCACGTCCTGCGGACGGACCGCGTTGATGGCCTCCATCACGTTCTTGGGGGTCAGCCCCTCTCGATAGTCCGCGTAGCCCCGCTCCTGGGCGCGCAGCTCCCTCACGTGACGCTGCCAGTCCTCGTGGGTGTTGGGCTCCACGTACTGCTCCACGTCGCGCAGGAAGGTCCGCACGTCGCTTCTGACCTCGACCAGGTCCTCCAGGCTCTTGCTGAACTCCGAGGAGTCCACGTCCACGTGGACGACCTTGCCGTTGGGCGCGTACTTGGTGCGGTCGCCCGTGGACCGGTCGTTGAAGCGGGCCCCCAGCGCGATGAGGCAGTCGCTCTCGTACATGGCCTTCGTGCTCGCGTAGTGGCCGTGCATGCCCTCCATCCCCAGGAAGCCGGGGGTGTCCGTCGGGATGGCGGATATGCCCATGAGCGAGCACCCCATGGGCGCGCCGATCTTGCTGGCGAGGTCGACGATCTCCTGCGAGGCGCCCGAGGCCAGCGCTCCCCCGCCAAAGTAGACGAAGGGCCGCCTTGCCCGGTTGATGGCCTCCGCGGCCGCCATGAGCTCCGCCTCTGGCGCACGCAGTGGAGAAGGGATTGGCGCCGGGGTCAGCGGCCCCTCCTCCACCACGGCCTTCTGCACGTCCGCGGGCACGTCCACCAGGACGGGGCCGCGCCTGCCGGTGTTGGCGAGCTCGAACGCCTCGCGCAGCACCTCCTGCAGCCTGCTCGCGTCGCGCACAAAGTAGTTGTGCTTCGTGATGGGCAGCGTCACGCCCGTGATGTCCAGCTCCTGGAACGCGTCCGTGCCAATCATCTTGTTGGATACGTTGCCCGTTATCGCCACCAGGGGGACGGAGTCGAGGTATGCGGTCGCGATGCCCGTTACCAGGTTCGTTGCGCCCGGTCCCGACGTCGCGATCACCACGCCCGTCTTGCCCGTCGCCCTGGCGTAGCCGTCGGCGGCGTGGCAGCCGTGCTGCTCGTGAGTCGGCTCGATCACGCGTATCTTGTCCGTCGCGTCGTAAAGTGCGTCGAACAGGTCGATCACCGTGCCTCCGGGATACCCAAAGACGGTGTCGATCCCCTCCGCGACGAGGGTGTCGACTATGACCTGCGCCCCCGTGGTGGCTCCCATGTGCTACTTCCCTTCGTTCGCGCGCTGGGTCTGGATCATTCGGTTGAGTGCGTTCACGTAGGCCTTCGCGGACGAGACGATGATGTCGTTGTCCGAGCCGCGGCCCGTGAACACGCGTCCGTCCTCTGCCTGGATGCGTACGGTCACCTCGCCCAGGGCGTCGATGCCGCGCGTAACCGCCTTGACGGCGAACTCCTGCAGGTCGCCGTGGACGGCCACGACCTGGTCGATGGCCTTGTAGGCTGCGTCCACCGGACCGGTGCCCGTCGCGCAGACCACGTGCTTCTTCCCCTGCTCGTCGCTGATCGTGGCGGTCGCCGTGGGTACCAGCGGGTCGCCGCAGGACACCTGCAGCGCGTCGAGCGTGTAGATGGCGGTCGCGTCGCGCTGGCGCTCCTGCACCATGGACTCGAGGTCCTCGTCGTAGACCTCCTTCTTCTGGTCCGCGATCTCGAGGAAGCGCTTGTAGATGTCGTCGTACTCCTCGGGCGAGAACGTGTAGCCCAGCTCCGCGAGGCGGTGCTTCAGGGCCGCGTGGCCGCTGCGCGCGGAGAGGATGATCTCGGAGCCGGCGGCGCCCACGTCCTCGGGGTTGATGATCTCGTAGGTGTCACGGGCCTTGAGGACGCCGTCCTGGTGGATGCCGGAGGAGTGCGCAAAGGCGTTGGCTCCCACGATGGCCTTGTTGGCCTGGACGTTCATGCCCGTGATGCGGCTGACCAGGCGGCTGGCGCGCGTGAGCTCCTGCGTGACCACGTCGGTGTGCGCGTCGAGCTCGTCGCCGTGCATCTTGATAGCCATGACGACCTCCTCGAGCGCGGTGTTGCCGGCGCGCTCGCCCAGGCCGTTGATGGTGCACTCGATCTGCGTCGCGCCGTTCTTGACGCCCGCGAGCGCCAGCGCCGTCGCCATGCCCAGGTCGTTGTGGGTGTGGACGCTGATGGTCACGTTCTCGATGCCGCGCACGTTGTCACACAGCCCCTTGATGCGCGCGCCAAAGTCATCCGGCAGCTGGTAGCCCGTGGTGTCCGGGATGTTGACGACGGTGGCGCCGGCGTCGACGGCCGCCTGGATCACGCGCTCGAGGAACTTCTGGTCGGCACGGCCCGCATCCTCGGCATAGAACTCGACGTCGTCCACGTACTTCTTGGCGTACTTGACGCAGTGGATCGCGCGCTCGATGCACTCGTCCTCGCTGATGCGGAGCTTCTCGCGCAGGTGCTGGGGAGAAACGCCGAGTCCCGTGTGGATGCGGGGACGCTTCGCGGTCTTGAGGGCCTCGGCCGCACGGTCGATGTCCTTGTCCACGGCGCGCGTGAGGCCTACTACTACGGCGTCGTCACCTGCGAGGCGGCCGATCTCCTGTACGGAGCGGAAGTCGCCGGGCGAGGAGATCGGGAAGCCAGCCTCGATGACGTCCACGTGCATGCGGAGCAGCTCCTGGGCGATAACGAGCTTCTCCTCGGTGTTCATGGAAGCGCCGGGGGACTGCTCCCCGTCGCGCAGGGTGGTATCGAAGATGTTGATCTTGCGGGTCATGCGTTGGCTCCTCTCGAATGGTGATGACTCGTAACGGTACAAGCAACCATCCGCCGAAGAATCCGACGCCGCATATATATGTGAGAATGACTATGCGAGCGCCAGACCCCGAGTAGCTCGGCGGGTCGAACCTACGCGCTAGCCAACAATGTAGTGTGGCCTAGCGCACGCTCGCTAGTAGGAGCCCATGTACGGCACCAAGTACCACGCGGCTGGCCGCGAGGTCGGTGTCAACCATGTTCGAAACGATGAAGTTGGTCATCGCTTGGGCTCCTTTGAACGACACGCCCACTTGGACGCGGTGAGGGTACTATCGCACTTCCCGAGCGACCGGGAGGCCAAAATTCCCGGTCATTCTCTAAGCCGAAACAATTGGTCGAAAAAGGACGTCTCACCCACTTCCCTTCGTCATCTTCATTATCTTGCAGATATCTTTCATTTAACTTTATTATTGCTTTTAACATGCTTTTAAGTTACTATTGTTTCACGAACAGTTGTTCTACAGATTGGAGGCGGCTATGGGTATGGACGAAGCAACGTTGGTGCAGCAGGTGAACGCGCGCTGGAGGAATCTGACCATTGCGGACGATTTCGTCTTCGGCAAGGTGATGCAGAATCCGGACGTCTGCAAGGACGTGCTAGAGGCAATTCTCGGAACTCCGATAGACCATATCGACTACATCGGTAGGCAGGATGATCTTGACGTCTCGCCTTTCGGTCATGGCGTACGCCTCGATGTCTATGTGAGAGACAACCTTGGAACCGTGTATAACGTGGAGATGCAGGCCACTAATACCCATGAGCTTCCCCAGCGTGCACGCTACTATCACTCGATGTTGACGTTCTCTCAGTTGGAGCGCGGGGAGCGCTATCGTGCGCTCAAGGACTCGTACGTGATCTTCATCTGCGGGTTCGATCTGTTTGGCATGGGACGCAGGGTATACTCATTCCAAAGCCAGTGCGTGGACGATCCAGATCTCTCGCTCCATGACGGCCTGCACACGATATTCCTTGCGGCTAGCTCACCTGCGGAGCCAGACGAAGGCCGTCAGATAAACGAGCTGTTGGACTATGTCTCGACTGGTAAAGTGACGGGCACACTCTCGTCCAAGCTTGACCATGCCGTCTCCCAGGTCATGGAGAACAAGGAATGGAGGCTCGAGTTCATGATGCAGGTTATTAAGGACCAGCTCAATGTAGATAAGGGCCATGAGCTTGGCCTAAAGGAGGGCCTGGAGCTTGGTCGCCAGAAGGGCCTCGAGGAGGGCCGGCAGATCGGCGAGGCCGAGGGCAAGAAGGCCGGGCTCGAGGAGGGCCGGCAGATCGGCGAGGCCGAGGGAAGGCAAACCGGAATCGCGGAAGGCGAAGACCGGTTTGCCAGACTCGTGTCCCAGCTCGACAAGGACGGGCGATCTAAAGACATCATCCTCGTAGCGAAAGACAAGGAAGCCAGGGACCGACTGTACGCGGAGTACGGAATCTCATAAAGGCATCAGGACATTCGCCGTACGACAATAAGAAGCACATTCGCCCCGCGCTTCCCCATTAGATGAGAAAATCGCCCGCACCATGAATCAAATCAGGGGTCGTTCTTCTCGTTCGAAATACCGCATCGAACAGCGATACGAGAGAAGAACGGCCTCGTGGTTTTAAATTCCTACTACATTTGTAGTAATTTGCTGTTCATGTTGCAGTTGCAACAATCTTTAGCAATAGGTCCCGATAGCGTATGCGGTGTGAAAAGGCTTCGCACCACCAACCAAATCGGAGGCTCGCATGGCAAAGTATCTCGATCTCAACAAGAGTGTCCACGACCTCGTGGAGCAATATCCGGAAATCGTGGACGTGATGGTCTCGCTGGGCTTCACGGAGATGGCCAAGCCTGTGGCGCTCAACTCCGTCGGCCGCGTCATGACCATCCCCAAGGGTGCCCAGGTCAAGGGCATCTCCCTCGACAAGGTGCTCGACACCCTGAAGGATAACGGCTTCACTGTCGATAACGAGAGCGCCGGCACGGACTCCCAGCCCGGCGTTCCCGCACAGCTGGCCCCCACAAGCAGCCAGGCGCCCGTCGCAAAGCCTGCCGCGGAAGACGGCAGCGCGGACCAGGGGGTGCACGGAAGGCAGCAGCTGCTCCAGAGCTACGTGGCGCGCCTCTCCGCGGGTGAGCCGCTCGAGGACGTGCGCACCGACTTCGTTGCGAACTTCGAGAACGTAGATGCGGCGGAGATCGCACGCGCCGAGCAGACCCTCATCGAGGGCGGCGCCAAGATCGAGGACGTCCAGAGGCTCTGCGACGTTCACTCCGCCCTCTTCCACGGTGCCACGAAGGAGGAGAAGATCGCGAACGCCGAGAAGGCGGTCATGGACTCCCTCGCGACCAACATGGGCACGGGATCGGACTTCCAGACGAAGGTCCTCACGAACATCCCCGGACACCCGGTCCGCGTCTTCTCCCTCGAGAACGACGCCATTGGCGCAGCCGTCGCTGCAGCCAGGAAGGCGCTGGGTACGGATGCGGAGCGCGAGCAGATCTCCAAGCTCCAGCAGGTGGGGATCCACTACTCCAAGAAGGGCGACCTTCTCTACCCCATCCTCAAGGTCAATCACGGCTACAGCGGACCCGCAGACGTGATGTGGGGCGTCGACGACGAGATCCGCGGAGAGCTCCACTACCTCGCCGGGGCATCCAATACCGACGACGCCTGGAGGGAGCGCGCGGAGGCCGTGCTCACCCGCGCGGAGGAGATGGTCTACAAGGAGGCCAACATCCTGCTTCCCCTCTGTACCGACAACTTCACCGACGACGAGTGGCTGAGGATGTACTTCGACCTGAAGGGCTACGACCTCTGCATGGTCGACGAGGAGACCGTCGGCGTTTGGAAGACGGGCGAGAAGTACATCCTCACCAACATGAAGGCCTCGTCCAGCGTCTCGGGGACCGACGGCGAAGACAAGGACCTTGGCTCCCTCATCAACCTGCCGTCCGGCAACTTCACGCCCGAGCAGCTTGACGCCATGCTCAACACCATCCCCCTCGAGATCACCTTCATCGACGACGAGGAGGTCAACCGCTACTGGAACGACGACGGGGAGAAGAAGCTCTTCAAGCGCCCCGCCTCCGCCCTCGGGCGCAAGGTGTGGAACTGCCACCCGCCCAAGGTCCAGCAGATGGTCAAAGGCGTGATCAACACGCTCAAGACCACCTCCCAGAAGTCCGTGGACATCTGGATGGAGAAGGGCGGGGAGCCCGTGCTCGTGCGCTACATGGCCGTGCGCGACCGCGAGGGCAACTACGTCGGCACCATGGAGTGCGTACAGCGCATGGGCTTCGCCAAGGAGCACTTCCTCGGCTAGTCCGCGCTCCCCTTGGCGCGGGTCGCGCGCTCCATGCAGAGCAGCGGCACCACCATCACCACGGCCAGCACGAGGTACGCGGACCTGGTGCCCAGCATCGTCGCATGTGCGACGTTGCTGGCGCCGGCCTGCGCCGCATTGACGATGGCGCTTGCGACGCTCGTGCCCAACGCACCCGCAAGCTGCTGCAGCGTGTTGATGACGGCGTTGCCATCCGCGCGGGTCTCCGCAGGCAGCTGCTCCAGCGACGTGGTCATGGTGTTGCCAACCATGAGGCTCTGGCCAAAGGCGAAGCACACGTATATGGCCGTGGCCGCTGCCGTGTGAAGGTTACCGCTGAACAGCTCGAGCAGGATGACGCCGAGAAGCGCACAGGACGCACCCGTGAGGATGGGCCTCCTCGCCCCCAGCTTGTCCAGGATCTGGCCCGAGAGCGGTGCCATCAGCGCACCGACGAAGCATCCGAGCAGCAGGATCGAGCCCGCCTCGGTTTGCCCCGTCCCCATCACGAGCTGCGAGTAGTTGGGGAGGAGGAACGAGAGTCCCAGCACCGTGAACTGCAGGGTCACCAGCGCGACGACGCCCAGCACGAAGCGGCGCTTGCCGAACACCGAGAGGTGCACGAGCGGCACGTCCACGTTCTTCTCGTGCCTGACGAAGAGCGCGAGCAGGCAGACAAAGCCGGCAAACAGGGCAAGTTGGGCGGGACTCCCCCATCCCAGCCTCGAGCCAAAGTCGACCGCGAACACGAGGCACACGAAGGAAAGCGACAGGAGCACCCACCCGAGCGCATCAAACTTGCGCTTCTCCACGGGATGGCTCTGGCGGATCGAGAAGATGCCGAGCACGAACGCGACGATCAGCACGGGGAGAAGTGCGGCGAAGATCGCTCGCCAGCCAAAGTTCTCCGCGAGCCAGCCACCGACCGAGGGACCGACCGCCGGCGCCATCGCGGTCACGAGCGTGCCGATGCCCATCATGACGCCCATGTTCTTTGTCGGGGCCTGCTCGGTGATGATGTTGAACATGAGCGGGAGCGCGATGCCCGTGCCGATGCCCTCGAGGATGCGGCCGCAGAGCAGCATGGGGAAGCTCACCGCCGTGAGGCCCGTCACGATGCCGGCGATGTAGAAGCACATCGACACCGTGAACACGGTCTTTGTCTTGAACCTGCGGTTGAGGTAGGACGAGGTTGGGACGATGGACGCAAGGACGAGCAGGTAGGACGTGGTCATCCACTGCACGGTGGCTGTGTCGATCTTGAACTCCGACATGAGCGTGGGAAACGTCACGTTCATGGCGGTCTCTACGCACACGCCCGAGAACGACATGATGCCCGCCGCGATGACCGAAAGGACGAGCCGCGCGTCGAGCCTTCTCTCGAAACTGGTTGGTGCTTCCTCTGACATGCAATTCTCCAATGTTCGGATTCGTGCCGCGGAGATGTCTTGGTTCCGCTCGCACAAAAGGAGACTGTAGTCAGACCCTTAGAGTGATGTTTTCAGTTTCGGCGTCGCTCGCGTATCTCTCGGACTTCTTCACGATTCCGAGAATCTCAATCGCGACCCGCGCACTTTTTGCCGCGTCAGAGCGTGTTGTTGCTGACGATCCTCTGGAACCGCTCCGCCTTCACGGGCATGCACGTGAGCTCGAAGTCACCGTCCACGGCGACCACGAGCGCGATTCCCGCATTGGGCACGCGCATCGTGGTGCTCGTGATCCTGCGCGAGAACGCCGTCATCTTCGCAAACTCCTGTACGACGTAGCGCACGTAGGCACCGTGCCCCACCACGAGCACGTTGTCCCCGTCCGAGCTCTCCTTGTACATCTTCTTGAACGCACGGCGCACGCGCTCGCGCACCTGGGCGCCGCTCTCGCCTCCCACGGACGAGAAGTCCTGCCTGAGGAAGCACCTCGCGAACGCAAGGCGGTTGCCCTTGTAGGGCTTGCCGTCGATGCCGCCAAAGTCGAACTCCCTCAGTCCCTCGAGCGTGCGCCTCTCGACGTCACGCCCCTCGAGCAGCACGTCGGCCGTCTGCTGCGCGCGCCCCAGCGGCGACACGAAGCACCGCGCGAAGTCGACGTCCGCCAGGACCTTCGCACTCTCGCGAATGGTGGGGACGCTCTCCTCCACGAGCGGCGAGTCCACGCGGCCACCCTGGATGATGCCGTCGCGGTTGAACTCGGTCCTGCCGTGGCGAACGTAGTAGAAAGTTACTCTCTTCATGAAACCCAGCCCCTCGCGCCATGCCGGCCGGCGGCGCATTGCGGACCCTGTACCAGCCCACTCAGTATGATTGATGCCCCTACCCTGGAAAGTCCGTGGCGGAGAAGAGCACCAAGACCATACCAAACTCACCCACGGCGGCAGCGGGCACAAATCGTTGTGGGCTTGGTGTGTACTCGCGGTCCCGAAAACGGGCGGCTCGTACCATAGAGGGGTCGAAGGGAAGGCCGATGGACATCACGGAAATCGCCCGCATGGCAGGCGTGTCTCGCTCAACCGTTTCTCGCTACCTCAACGATGGCTACGTGTCCACGGAGAAGCGCGAGGCCATCAAGCGCGTGATCGAGGAGACGGGCTACACCCCCTCCCAACAGGCCAAGACCCTGCGCACCGGCAAGACGGACGTAATCGGCGTCATCCTCCCCAAGATCAACTCCGCATCCGTCAGCCGCATCGTCGGCGGCATCACGAGCGTGCTGAACGACCGCGGTTACCGCCTGCTGCTGGCCAACACCAACAACAACGGCAGCGCCGAGGTCGACTACCTCCGGCTCTTCTCGGAGGGAAACGAGGTCGACGGCATCATCCTGATCGCCACCTACTTCGACGACGCGCACCTCAAGGCCATGGCAAACCTCAGCGTCCCCATCGTGATCATCGACCAGGAGCTCGGCGGCTACTCGTGCGTCTACCAGGACGACTACCACGCACTTCTCGACCTTACGCAGATCGTGCTCAGGCATGCCGAGCACCCGGCCTACGTGGGCGTGTTGGAGAAGGACGTCTCTGCCGGGCACAACCGTCGCCAGGGGTTCCTGGACGCCTGCGCCAAGGCCGGCGTGGAGGTGCCCGAGCGCGCGTGCGAGCTGGCGGACTTCACGGTCGACTCCGGCTACGAGGCCACGGAGCGCCTGCTCGACGCCTACCCCGAGCTCGACGCCGTGGTGTGCGCGACGGACTCCATCGCGTACGGCGCCATGACCTGCCTGCACGAGTTTGGCCATGCCGTGCCAGACGAGGTGCAGGTGTGCGGCGTGGGCGACTCCGACCTGTCGCAGATCGTGACGCCCACGCTCACGACCGTCCACTTCTTCTACTGGACGTCCGGCACGGAGGCAGCACGCATGCTGCTCGAGCGCATCGCGGACCGCACCACCGTCGCACGGCAGCTGCGCATGGGATACGAGGTTCGCGTGCGCAACTCCACGCTGTAAGCTCCGCGCGGTAGGCCGGCCGCACCGCCTCGCTGGCGCCCCTACGAGAGCCCGTTCGCCACGGTCGAGGGGTCGCCGCCCGACTCCACCACCTGCATCATGGTGGCCAGCTCCTGCGTGTTGGCGACCACGTATGAGACCCCTCCTATGGTCTGCGTGGTCGAGGGGATCGACGCGGAGTAGATGGTGGGCGTGCCCACCGCGAGCCGCGCGAGCAGCGGGATGATGTTGTAGCAGCGCATCGTGGTGGAAAGGAGCCCTCCCATGGCCTTGCCCACCGTGGGGAGCGCCAGCGGGTTGGAGAGCGCCTTCTTCATGATGGCCTCAATCAGGATCCGCTGGTCCTGCTGGCGCTGGTAGTCGCCGTTGGCAAAGCCGTGCCTCACGCGCGAGAAGAGCAGCGCCGTCTTGCCGTCCATCGTGTACGTGCCGGCCGACATCACGAGGCCCGTGTAGTTGGGTTCGTTTATGTCCACGGGGACGTTCACGGTCACGCCGCCCAGTGCGTCCACCAGCGTCTGCACGCCGTCAAAGTGGATCAGCGCCACGTGGTTGATGCTCACGCCCAAGAGGCTCTTCACGGCGGCAGCGGCACCCGCCGCCCCGCCATATGCGTAGGCCGCGTTGATCTTCTGCGTGCCGTGGCCCTCTATCGTCACCATCGTGTCACGCGGGATCGAGACCATGGTCACCTTGGCCTGAATCGGGTCGATGCGGCACAGGATCATCGTGTCCGTGCGGCTCACGGTGTCGCCCTCGCGCGCGTCCGAGCCGAGCAGCAGCACGTAGTACGGCGTGAGCGGGATGTGCGCGGACGTCTGGCCGGAAAGGCTCTGCGCCTCGGAGTCGGAAAACGCGATGCCCTGGTCGATGGGCACGCAGATCAGCACGTACAGCGCCACGAGGATGCCCAGGATCAGGAGGACCACGTTCCTTGCCCTATGGGGGTGCTCACGCCGCGGCTCCATCGCCCTTCTCGCCCGGCGCTCGCGAAGCCGTTCGCGCAGGCTGCCGCCACCGCCCTCGGAGGGCTGGCCGTAGCCGCCATACTGGTCGCCGTAGCCGTCCTGATAGCCGTAGCCGTCGCCGTACTGCTGGCCGTACTCGTCGTACTGTTGCCCCCGGTAGGGCTGGCCGTACTCGTAGGCGTTGCCGCTTGCGTCGCGCGAGAAGCGCGAGCCCTGCTGGGCCGCACCACGCCCGTGAGCGGCGTCGCGCAGCGCGCTCGAAAGTCGCGAGCGCCTGCTCACCACCGCGCCGCCGCCGGACGGCGCGCCGGAGCTCGCGGCGGGCGCCTTGCCCTGCCGCCGCGCCGTGTAGCGCCGGGGGTCGTCGTAGTCGTACTGCGTGTCCTCGCCCTGGTCGCCGTCACCCGGCCGATACTCGCCCATGCGCACCTCCTAGCGCGCGTCCCCACGCGGCTCCTCGCCGCGCGCGAAGACCTCTATCATCTCGTTCGTGAGGCTCGACGTGTCCTCGTGCGAGGTCGGCAGGTCCTCGCGCCGGACCCAGCGCGCCACGGAGAGCTCCACGTGGTCGGGGTGTGCCGCCGTCGGGTCGCCGTCCACGTCCGCGAAGAACCCCATCAGCAGCGAGTCGGAAAACGGCCACGGCTGGCTCTTGTAGAAGCGGAGGTTGCTGACCCTCAGGCTCACCTCCTCCATCACCTCGCGCTCGATGGTCTGGCCCAGGGTCTCCCCCACCTCGCAGAAGCCGCTCACGAGCGCATAGTGCTTGATGCGCCCCTGCGCAAACTTTGTGAGCAGCAGCCTGTCGCCCCAGCAGATGCCCACGATGATGCAGGGATTGATGCGCGGGTACACCACGTTGCCGCACGAGGGGCACACGAGCTCGCGGCTCGTGGCAACGTGTCCCAGCTCCGCCCCGCAGCGCCCGCAGTAGCGGTTGTTGCGGTACCACCGCCACAGCTGCATGCCGGCCGTCGCCGCGTACGCGAGCCAGCGCGGCTCGTAGAAGCGCATCGTCTGGATTGAGGCAAACACGAAGCCCGCCGGGCACTCCACGGCGCCCGTGTCGATGGCGGCGTCGTCCACCAGGAAGAACCGCGCATCGCCCACGCTAAAGAGGTAGCGCAGGCAGAGGCTCTCCACGGTTTGCGAGCCCGCGGCCGAGCCGCCCGTCCAGTCCCGAACGCGCGGCAGCACCAGGCGGCCGTCCTTCTCCGCCAGAAGCGTGCCCGAGCCCTGGTACGCGAGGGCGTAGTCCCCCGGCTCGGGCTCCACGGCCCGGTAGGTGATGTCAAAGCAGCGCTCGCCGATGTCCTGAATCACGTCTGCCCCCTTATGTGCACTGCAAGCAGGGTACCACGGCGCCCCCGTACGCGCGGAGGGACCCCGCTGGCGCGGAGTCCCTCCATCAAGGTGCTATGTTGCTGCAGGCGTCGCGCAGGCGCGTGTGGCATTCGCCGGGCGAGAAGGACTACTCGTCGTTGTCGCCACCGGTCGAGGACATGGCGGCCGCGGAGTTGTCCTGGCCCACGACGTCGCGCCAGCTCCACTCCGTGAAGCGCGGGTGGTCGTAGCCGTTGTCGACCGCGAACTGGAAGGCCTCGTCGCGGAAGTCGCGGTACTCGCGGATCTTGTCGGCGTACTTCTTGGCGTCCAGGAGCTCAAGCGCGTGCGCGGTGAGGGCGTAGCGGTCCATCTCGTTGAGGCGCAGCATGTCGAACGGCGTCGTGGTTGAGCCCTCCTCCATGTAGCCGTGGACGTGGAAGTTGTCGTGGTTGGGGCGGCCGTGGATGAGGCCGTAGATCGTGTGGGCGTAGGCGTGGAACGCGAAGAGCACGGGCACGTCCTCGCCGAACATGGCCTTGAACTCGTCGTCCGTGAGGGAGGCGTCGTTCTCCTCGTGGTCCTGGATCGCAAGGAGCTTGACCACGTTCACGAAGCGCACCCTGATGCCCAGGTCCTGCAGGGCGTCGGAGGTCGCGAGCATCTCGAGCGTGGGGACGTCGCCGCAGCAGCCGAGCACGATGTCGGGCTTCTCGCCGTCACGCACGTTGCCTGCCCAGTCCCACACGGCGGCACCGCGGTCGAGCTCGGCCTGGGCCTCGTCGATGCTCTGGAACGTAGGGGCGGGCTGCTTGCCCGCGAAGATCGCGTTGATCTTGTTGGTGGACTTGTAGGCCTCCTGCGCAACGCAGAGCAGCATGTTGGCGTCGGCCGGGTAGTAGATCTGGGTCACGTGGTCGTTGTGGAAGTTCTTGTTGAGCAGCAGGTCCACGAAGCCCGGGTCCTGGTGGCTGAAGCCGTTGTGGTCCTGGCGCCAGACGTGGCTGGACAGCAGGATGTTGAGGGAGGCGATGGGCTTGCGCCAGGGGATGTGGCGCACGGTCGCCTCGAGCCACTTGGCGTGCTGGTTGATCATGGAGTCGACCACGTGGATGAACGACTCGTACGAGCTCCAGACGCCGTGGCGGCCGGTGAGGATGAAGCCCTCGAGCAGGCCCTCGCACTGGTGCTCGGACAGCTGCTCAATCACGCCACCCGTCGTGCTGAGGTAGGTGTCGTTCTCGGGGTCGGCGTTGAAGCCAGCGTCCCACTGCTTGTCCGTGAGCTTGTAGGCAGCCTGCAGGCGGTTGGAGGCCGTCTCGTCAGGACCGAAGACGCGGAACTTCGTGAGGTTGAGCTTGAGCACGTCGGCCGTGTAGTTGCCGAACACGCGGGAGGCCTCGGTGGTTCCGTAGCCATGGCCCTTCTCGGCCACCGGAATCTCGTAGTCGTGGATGTCGGGAAGCTCGAGGTCCTCGCGGATCAGGCCGCCGTTTGCGTTGGGGTTGGCGCCCAGGCGCAGGTCGCCCTTGGGCATGAACTCCGTGACCTCCGGACGCAGGGTGCCGTTCTCGTCCCAGAGCTCGGCCGGCTTGTAGGAGCGGAGCCACCCGCGCAGGACGCGGAAGTGCTCGTGGGTGTCCTTGGCAGAGGTCAGGGGCACCTGGTGGGCACGCCAGCTGCCCTCGGTCTTCTTGCCGTCGATGTACTTGGGGCAGGTCCAGCCCTTGGGGGTCTTGAAGATGATCATCGGGTAGGCGGGGCGGGCCGTCTCACCGGCGAGCGCGCGCCACTTGATGTCGCAAATCTCGTTGAAGACCTGCTCGAGCAGTGCGGCGAAGCGACGGTGGATCGAGATGTGGGACTCGTCGTCGAAGCCGGCCACGAACGTGTAGGGGTGGTAGCCCATGCCGCGGAAGAACTCGTCGCGCTCCTCGTCGGAGATGCGGGCCAGGATCGTGGGGTTGGCGATCTTGTAGCCGTTGAGGTGCAGCACGGGCAGGACGATGCCGTCCGTGAGCGGGTTCACGAGCTTGTTGGTCTGCCAGGACGTGGCGAGCGGGCCAGTCTCGGCCTCGCCGTCACCCACGACGGCAAAGGCAAGCAGGCTCGGGTTGTTGAGGACGGCGCCGTAGGCGTGCGAGAGCGTGTAGCCAAGCTCGCCACCCTCGTGGATGGAGCCGGGGGTCTCGGGCGCGAAGTGGCTGGGGATGCCGCCGGGGTAGCTGAACTGGCGGAAGAACTTCTCGAGGCCGGCCTCGTCGTCCGTGATGTCCGGACGGATCTCGCGGTACGTGCCGTCGAGCAGCGACTGCGAGGTGCCGGCGGGTCCGCCGTGGCCCGGCCCCATGAAGAACACGACGCTCTGGCCGTGGTCGTGGATGAGGCGGTTGACGTGACCCATGAGGAAGTTGATGCCGGGGGTCGTTCCCCAGTGACCGACAAGGCGGTGCTTCACGTCCGCGCGGCCGAAGTCGCGGGTCTCACCGGTCTTCTCGTCCACCCAGTCCGAGCGCATGAGCGGGTTGCTGCGCAGGTAGATCTGGCCGACGGACATGTAGTTGGCGGCGCGCCAGTACCTGTCGACCCACGCGAGCTCCTCCTCGGCGACGGGTGCGTCGAGCTTCTTCCAAGGGGTACCAAGGTCCATGTGGACTTCCTTTCGAATGTGCCCCGCGAGGGGGCTGGATTAGCTGGGAAAAGCGCCTAGGCGAGCTCGCCCTTGGACTTGAGGAAGCCCTCCAGGCCGGCCTTGATCTCGTCCGCGTCAACGATGTTGCGGACGCTCACCACGTAGGGAAGGTCCTTCTTGCCCTCGTCCTCGAGGATGAGGCCGAGGTCGGACATGGTGATGATGAGGTCGCCGTCGAAGTCCTTGATCTGGTCGACGGAGCCGTGCTGCGTGCTGATGGGCCAACCCTCGTTAGCCACGACCTGCTGAACCCTGGTCTCGAGGATTGCGCTGGAACCAACGCCGGCGCGGCAGCACACAAGCGCCCTGTACTTAGCCATTGCCCGCTCCCTTCTGGCGCGCCTTCGCGCCACGTGCGCGGCGACGCGCCGGAATCCATCCGACCGCCGGGCCGCGCGTCCGTCAAATCTCTCTCACAGCCGAAATGTGACATATGGTGAATCTAAAGTCAATCAGAAATTAATACTATTCAGCCGTTTACTTGTGATTTTCAAACGTCCGACCCCAGGGGAATGCCGTGCGCACGCGCGGGCAACGCGGGCGAGAAGAACATACACCGTGCTTGTTACCTGCTATTTTGAAGCAATTTCTACTTATATGAACGTTCTGAATCCGCAATCGACCACAAGGAGCCTAAATGTTAACAAATGCATATATTATAATTGTTATGCGCAATGGAACACCAGATAGGAAAGAACGCTCTCCCATAACGTTCACTCCGTTCATAAAATGGTAGGGAACGGAATGCCGCGGGGCGGCAATCGGAAGGCTTACGGGACGGGGCGGTCGACGCATGAGGCGAAGCGAGACGTTCGTGACGAGGCGCAGGCAGGCCATCGTGAGGCTGCTCGAGGAGCGCGAGAGCGCCAGCGTGGCGGAGCTCGCGGAACGCTTTGACGTGTCGTCCCTCACCATCAGGCGCGACCTGGACAGCCTGGAGGGCCAGGGCATGGTCACGCGCCAGTACGGCCGCGTGAGCCTGGTGGACGAGCTGGGGCGGCCCTCCGGCTCGCGCCGCGTGCTCGCCAAGAAGGCCATCGCCGCGGAGGCCGCGCACCACGTGGCCAACGGCGACGCGATCTTTGTGAACGCGAGCTCCACCGCGCTGGAGATCATCGAGAGCATCACGGCGCAGGACGTGTCCATCATCACCAACAACAGTAAAGTCATGCTGCTCAAGGGGCCGCTCAGCCAGACCGTGCTCCTGACCGGCGGCAACGCCATGCCGCCGCGCACGTCGCTCACGGGCGAGCTCACCATGGACGTGATCGGGCGCTACCACGCCGCGAAGTGCTTCATGGGCTGCAGCGGCATCAGCGCGGAGGGCGGCCTCACTTCCAACACCATGCCCGAGTGCGCCGTGGACGCGCTCATGCTCGCCCACTCCCGCGAGCACTTCGTGCTTCTGGACTCGTCCAAGCTCGGGCAGGTGTACACCTACCCCATCGCGGGCATTGCCGAGGCGCACACCGTGATCACGGACGACGGCGCCACGGACGAGCAGGTCAGGGCTCTGCGCGAGGCGGGCGTGCGCGAGGTCATCCGGGTCGCGACGTCGATGCCCGAGGTGGTCTAGCCGCTCGTCCACCCGTGCGGCACCGGGGCCCGTGGCTCGGGTAGCATGGTGACAGTCGCCCTTTGCGGCGTTTGGCACAAGGGTTGGAGGAGCCATGAGCCATGAGTCCATCGCGTTTGGCACCATGCCGGACGGTCGTGACGTGCACCTACACCTGCTTCGCAACGCACACGGCCTCGAGGCCGGCATCAGCGAGCTGGGCGCGTGCCTTGTGAGCATGCGCGTGCCGGACGGCCACGGCGCAAGGCCGGACGTCTGCCTGGGCTACGACGGCGTGGCCGGCTACCTGGACAACCCCCACTGCATGGGTGCCATCCTGGGCAGGAACGCCAACCGCATCGCGGGCGCGCGCTTTGACCTGGGCGGCACGACGCACCGCCTTGCGGCAAACGATGGCGAGAACAACCTCCATTCCGGCCCGCACCTCTACTCCCACCGCCTGTGGCAGGCCAGCCGCACGACGGAGGACTCAGTCACGCTCAACCTCCACAGCCGCCCCGGCGACCAGGGATTTCCCGGTGCGGTGGACGTGAACGTCACCTACACCCTGACCGAGGACGACACGCTGCGCGTCGACTACGACGCGATGCCGGACGACACCACGATCGTCAACCTCACGTGCCACGCGTACTGGAACCTCAACGGGCACGCCTCGGGCAGCGCGCTTGGGCACACGCTCCAGGTGGAGGCGGACTCCTACACGCCCACGGACGAGCACCACATACCCACGGGCGAGGTCGCCCCGGTAGAGGGGACGCCGTTCGACCTCAGGCAGGCGCGCCCGATCGAGGAGGGCGTGCGCGCACTGGACGGCTACGACGTCAACTACGTCCTCCACAACGACGAGCACCTGGAGCGCGCCTGCACGCTCACGGGCGACGTCACGGGCATCAGCATGGACGTGCTGACCGACTCGCCCGGCCTGCAGGTGTACAGTGCCGGCGCGCTCGAGGCTCGCGGTAAGGACGGCGCACACTACGGCCCAGGATACGGCATCGCACTGGAAACCCAATTCTTCCCGGATTTCATTCACCACAAGAACTTCCCCCAGGCCGTGTACGCGGCGGGGCACGCCTTCCGCTTCACCACGGCCTTCCGGTTCCGCACGCAGGCCTAGGCAACGGCGCGGCGCACGGTGGCGGCGCGTTGCGGCCGAAGGCGCGCGTTCTTCTCGCCCAACGCAGGGCGAGTTCGTAAACATTTGGGAGAGCGGGCGCCCACGCACGTCGCGAGGCGCTATGGTTGCATACTGTTCCCAACATTAACACCCGCGCCACGCGGGCCAGGCACGACCGAGGAGTATTCATGGCAATCACCCCAGAAGAGGTAGCCGAGACCCTGAGCATGGTCTCCCAGCAGAATCTTGACCTCAGGACCATCACCATGGGCATCTCGCTCTTTGGCTGCGCCGACGAGGACATGCACCGCATGTGCACCAAGATCTACGACCGCATCACCACCACCGCGCAGGACCTCGTGCCCACGGCCGAGCAGCTCGAGCGCGAGTACGGCATCCCCATCGCCAACAAGCGCGTGTCCGTCACGCCCATCGCGCAGATCGCGGCCGCCTGCAAGGACGAGGACCTGACGCCCATCGCCCAGGCCATGAACCGCGCCGCGGAGACCCTGGGGATCGACTTCATGGGCGGCTTCTCGGCGCTGGTCCAGAAGGGCATGGGCTCGGCGGACAGGCGCCTCATCGCGTCCATCCCCTCCGCGCTCGCGTCGACGGACCGCATCTGCTCCTCGCTCAACATCGCCTCGACCCGAGCGGGCATCAACATGGACGCCGTGCTCCTCTCGGCCCAGACCATGATCGACTGCGCGCAGGCCACCACGGACATCGACTGCTACGGCGCCGCAAAGTTCGTCGTGTTCTGCAACATGGTGGAGGACTCGCCGTTCATGGCGGGCGCCACGCACGGCTCCGGCGAGGCCGACGCGGTCATCAACGTGGGCGTCTCCGGCCCCGGCGTCATGGCGGCGGCGCTCGAGCAGCTGCCCGAGGACGCCAGCCTCATGGAGGTGGCCGAGATGATCAAGAAGACCGCCTTCAAGATCACCCGTGCCGGCGAGCTCATGAGCCGCGAGGCCTCGCGCCGCCTGGGCGTCGAGAAGGGCATCGTGGACCTGTCGCTCGCCCCCACGCCCGCGGCGGGCGACTCCGTGGCCAAGATCCTCGAGATCATCGGCGTGGGCGAGTGCGGCGGCCCTGGCACGACGGCCGCCCTCGCGCTGCTGAACGACTGCGTCAAGAAGGGCGGCGTCATGGCGAGCTCCAGCGTGGGTGGGCTCTCCGGCGCGTTCATCCCCGTGTCCGAGGACGCCGGCATGATCCGCGCGGCCGAGGACGGCGCCCTCTCCATCGAGAAGCTTGAGGCCATGACCTGCGTCTGCTCCGTGGGCCTCGACATGATCGCCATCCCGGGCGACACCCCGGTCGAGGCGATCGCCGGCATCATCGCGGACGAGATGGCCATCGGCGTCATCAACACCAAGACGACGGCCGTGCGCCTCATCCCCGCCATCGGCAAGAAGGAGGGCGAGATGCTCGAGTTCGGCGGCCTGTTTGGCTCCGCGCCCGTGCAGCACGTCAACCCGTATGCCGGCAAGGTCTTCGCGCACCGCGGTGGCCGCTTCCCCGCACCGATCAACTCGCTCAAGAACTAGGGTCAGACCGACACTTGACACCAACGCACCACAACGCACGACATCACGCGCGCCGCGGCCTTCCCTTCTGCTTTGCAGAGGTGGCCGTGGCGTCGCTCCTTATCGGCACGCTCTACACGGGCGTCTACCAGGCGACGCTCGCCCCCACGCCCGCTCGCCAGGCGACCGTCGCGCGCACGTCCGGCACGGCGCGAAAGGCCGCGCACCATGCGCATCGCTCCGCCGCGTCCCGCGACGCAGAGTCCTCGCCCTCAACCCACCGGGTGAGCGGCGCCTCCCTCGGCGCGAGCCAGGACCTCCAGTTCACGGGCGCGGGTTCCTTTGCAGGCGGCACGGCGTGCACGCAGCTGCTCCAGACGGCTGCCGCGTTCGAGGAGAAGGGCTACCACCTCGGCATATACGCCATCGACCTCGGCACGGGGGACACGCTCGCCTACGACCCGGACGCCGCGTTCTACACCGCGAGCGCGATAAAGGGCCCGTACGTGACCTCGCTCTTCTCGCTCGAGGTCGAGAAGGGCACGCTCTCGCTCGACGACGCGCTCGCGTCCGCCACGCCCATCATCCTGAACTCCGACAACGACGCCTACGTCGCGCTCTCCGACGCGCGCGGCCGCCAGGACTTCCTCGCGTGGCTGCAGTCGGCGGACGTCTCCACGGGCGCGTACCTCTCGCTCGACGACTACGCGAGGCCCCACTACCCGCTCAGCACGGCGCGCCAGCTCGCGCAGGAGTGGCAGGCGTCCTACGCGTACCTCACGTCGGGCACCGCGGCGGCCAAGGCGCTGCAGTCGCTCTTCGCCAACCGCGTCACCTCGCCCATAAGGGACGCGCTCGGCGCATCCCACCAGACCTGGTCAAAGGCCGGCTGGTACCCCACGGCAGAAGGCGACGCCCGCCCCGCCACAAACGACGCGGGCGTCGTGTGGGGGACGGCCGGTCCCTACGTGGTCGCGATCCTCTCGGACGCGCCGGAGGACTTCTCTTCCGTTCAGGCGGTCGCCACGAGCGTCGACGCCGCCATGGCGGACCTCGCCTCGCGCGGATCCGCCTCTTAGGGGGCCGCTAGGGGCGCGGCTCCTCGTCCTTCTCCCCCGGCTCCTCGCCCAGGAAGCGCACCTCGGGCTCGAGGCGCACGCCAAACTGGCGGTCAACCTCGTCCTGCACGTGCGCGATCACGGCACGCACGTCGGCCGCGGTCGCATGCCCCAGGTTCACCACGAACCCGGCGTGCTTCTTCGAGACCGCCGCGTCGCCAACCTGGTAGCCCTTCAGCCCCGCGTCGGTAATGAGCTTGCCCGCAAAGAAGCCCTCGGGCCGCTTGAACGTGGAGCCCGCGCTCGCGAGCTCGAGCGGCTGCTTCTCCTCGCGGCGCCTCGTGAAGTCGTCCATGCGCGCGCGGATCTCCTCGGGCTTGTCCTCGTGCAGCTTGAACGTCGCTGAGAGCACGACGAGCCCCTCGTCCTTCACGCGGCTCTTGCGATACCCCATCGCAAGGTCGTCGATGTCGATGCTCTGCACGGACCCGTCCGGCATGAGGGCGCGCACGCTCTCGAGCACGTCGGACGTGCAGCCACCGTAGGCACCCGCGTTCATGAAGCACGCGCCACCGACGGAGCCGGGAATGCCGCAGGCAAACTCGAGGCCGGAAAGCCCCAGCTCACAGGCCATCTCGGACGCCTCCTTGAGCGTGACGCCCGCCTGGCAGGTCATCTCCTCGCCGTTCACGCTCACATTGGTGAGGTCGTCCGCCAGCGCTATCACCACGCCGCGGTATCCGTCGTCGCTCACGAGCAGGTCGCTGCCGCAGCCGAGCACAAAGTAGGGCGCGCCCTCCTCGCGGCAGGCGGCAACCACGTCGCCAACCTCCTCGGGGTCGTCCGGGACCACGTAGAAGTCGGCCGGGCCCCCGATCCTGAACGTCGTGTGCTCGCTCATCGGCTCGGACTCGAGCACGTTCTCCTCGCCGACGATGGCGCGCAGGCGCCAGGCCAACGTATCCAAGTGGTAGGCACTGTCAGACATGCCCGTATCACACTCCCTCAAGCCGCCTCTGCGCGGCCGTCGCATGCCATTGCATCCATACGAGTATAGCAGCCATCCCGTGGCACGAAGGCGCCTCGGCCGTCGCCCCAGGCCCCCGCACGGACTGCCCACACGTGCGGAAATGTTACGAATTGCCACCGCACGTCCTTCTCCCCTTCACCATCTGGGCGAGAAATGCTATTGTCGTGCCGTCAGTTTCAGGGCGGGGTGAGATTCCCCACTGGCGGTATGGGCAGGTGCCCGAGTCCGCGCGCCGCACAGAAAAGAGCGGCTGACCTGGTGAGATGCCAGGACCAACGGTCACAGTCCGGATGGGAGAAACGAGGTCATCATGGCACAAGACTCCACCTTTGCACGGCACGACACCCACTCCACCACGGAGCAGGGCTCGGGCTGGAGCACCAAGCGCATCGCCGTCACCGCGCTCTTCTGCGCGCTCGCGGCCATCTGCACGCTCTTCATCGAGTTCCCGATCCTTCCCGCGGTGCCCTGGCTCAAGTACGACCCGTCCGCGATCATCTGCCTCATGGCGGGCTTCGCCTTCGGTCCCGCCACGGGAGTCGCCGTGTCCGTCATCAGCTACCTCCCCCACATCGCCACGGCTTCGGGCTTCTGGGGCATGCTGATGGCCATCATCGCGACGCTCGCCATGGTGCTTCCCGCGTCGCTCGTGTACAAGCATGACACCACCATGCGCGGCGCCATCATCGGCATGGTGATCGGGGCCGTGGTGAGCGTCCTTCTCTGCATCGTCGCAAACATCATCGTGACGCCCATCTACGCGCACATGTCCACCCAGGCGGTCATCGCGCTCATCGTCCCGGCGCTCCTGCCGTTCAACGCGCTCAAGGTCGTCATCAACGCCGTCGTGACCACGCTCGTCTACAAGCCGGTCACCAAGGCGCTGGGAAACTAGCACCTTGCAGCCAAGCCCAAGCATAGCCCGCGGCGCCTCCGCGGTCAGCCTTTCGCACGTCAGCCTCAGCTTCGAGACTGACGTGCAGGCTCTTGTCGACGTGAGCCTCGAGGTCGCGCCTGGCGAGCGCCTCTGCGTGCTCGGCCCCAACGGCTCGGGCAAGTCCACGCTCGCCTCGGTCATCTGCGGGCTCCTCGCGCCGGACGCCGGCTCGGTCACGCTCGTGGGAGAGCCGGTCATGCGCGAGGGCACGGTCGACTTCGCGGCGTACCGCAGGGCGCGGCGCAGCCTCGGCCTCGTCTTCCAGAACCCGGACGACCAGCTCGTCACCACCGTCGTGGAGGAGGACGTCGCCTTCGGGCCCGAGAACCTGGGCGTCGACCCCGCGCAGATAGGCGAGCGCGTCCGCCGCGAGCTCCACCGCGTCGCGATGCAGGACTTTGCCAAGGCGGACCCAACCAGGCTCTCCGGCGGCCAGAAGCAGCGCGTCGCCATCGCCGGGGCCCTGGCCATGGAGCCCTCCGTCATCGTCTTCGACGAGCCGGGCGCCCTCCTGGACGTCCGCGGCCGCCGCTCGATCATGCGCGTGATGGACGCCCTCGCGCGCGACGGCATCACGCAGGTGCACGTCACGCACTTCATGGAGGAGGCCTTCGCGGCCGACCGCGTGATCGTGCTCGACCACGGCCGCATCGCGCTCTCCGGCACGCCCGACGAGGTCTTCTCGCACGAGCGCGAGCTGCGCGCCCTCGGCCTCGAGCCGCCCTTCGCGGCGCGCCTGTCCGAGCTCCTGCGCGACCGCGGCGTCGACGTCCCCTGGACCTGTGACGTCGCAACGCTCAAGTCAGCCGTCGCCTCCGTCTGCGCCGCACCGCTCGACAGCCGCGTGTCCCGGCCCCAGGCGGCGCGCGCCACCACGGGCGAGAAGGACGCAGCCCCCGCGGCCGGGGCCAAGGCGCCGGCTGCGCCCGAGGACGTCGCCGTCAGCGTGGAGGGCGTGACCTTCTCCTATGCGGAATCCTCCGCAACGCGCGGCGACGCCGGCACCAGGGGCGCGCTCGAGGGCGTGAGCCTGACCGTGCAGCGCGGCTCGCTCACCTCCATCGTGGGGCAGACAGGCTCAGGAAAGTCGACCCTCGCGCGCCTCATGTGCGCGCTCGACACGCCCGACGCGGGCCGCATCGTGGTCGGCGGCGTCGATACGCAGCCGCGCAGGAACCGCCGCCTCGTCCACCAGCGCATCGGCTACGTGATGCAGCACCCCGAGCGGCAGCTCTTCGCAGAGACCGTGTGGCAGGACGTGTGCTACGGGCCGCGCAACCTCGGCCTGGACGATGCCGAGGTCAGCCGTCGCGCCAGCCGCGCGCTCGAGCTCGTGGGCCTCTCGGGAAGGGAGCAGGTCTCCCCCTTCGAGCTCTCCGGCGGCCAGCAGCGGCTCTGCGCCATCGCAGGCATCCTCGCGATGCGCCCCGGCGCCATCGTGCTGGACGAGCCCACGGCCGGGCTCGACCCGCGCGGGCGAGCGGAGCTCCGCCGCATCCTGGGCAGCCTCCACGCGCACGGCGTCACCATCATCCAGGTCACGCACTCCATGGAGGACGCCGCCCGCTCCGACCAGGTCGTCGTCCTCAACAACGCGCGCCTCCTCATGGCGGGCACGCCGCGGGAGGTCTTCACGCCGGCAAACGCCGTGCTGCTGCGCGAGTGCGGGCTCGGGCTTCCCGCCCCGCTCGCGTGGGCGATCGAGCTTCGCGAGGCGGGCGTCACCCTGGACCTGAGCCAGGGCCTGGCACCGCTCACGACGGAGGCGCTGGCAGATGCCCTGGCAGAGGCTATCGCGCGCGCCGCGCGCGGCCCACACGACGCGCATGACTCGCACGACCGGGGAGGCGACTGATGGCCCTGCGCATATCCATGGGACAGTACGTCCCCCGCAACTCCTGCATCCACCGCCTCGACCCGCGCGCCAAGGTGGGCGCCGCGCTCGCGGTCATGATCACGGTCTTCTTCGTGCAGACGCCGGCGCAGCTCGCGTTCGCGCTCGCGTTCGCCGCCGCCGTGCTCGCCCTCTCCAAGGTGCCCGCTCGTCAGGCGCTGCGCTCCGTGAGGCCGCTCGTGGTCATGCTGTTCCTGCTCGGCCTCTTCAACCTCCTCTACGTGCGAGAAGGACATGTGCTCCTCGCGCTGGGGGCCCTTCGCATCACCACGGGCGGCCTCTGGTACGCGATCTGCTACCCGCTTCGCTTCACGGTGGCGGTGCTCATGGGTGCGCTCATGCTCTTCACCACGACGCCCACACAGCTGACGGACGCCGTGGACGCCTGCCTGGCACCGCTTTCCTCCATGGGGCTGCCTGGACACGAGCTTGCGATGGTCTTCTCGCTCATGCTGCGCTTCATCCCCACGATCGCGGACGAGGCCCAGGCCATCGTCGACGCGCAGGCGGCCCGTGGCGGTGCCGTGGGAGAGGGCTCGCTCGCCCATCGCGTGCGTGCCATAGGTCCCGTGGTCGTGGCGCTGCTGGCAAGCTCCGCCCACCATGCCGAGGGCCTGTCACGCGCGCTTGACGCCCGCTGCTACGAGGGTGGCTCCGCGCGCAGTCACTGGCATCCGCTGCACATGGCCGGGCGAGATTGGCTTGCGCTGGCCATCTGCGCGGCGTACGTGGTGGTCCTTCTCTTCCTGGGCACGCTCTAGCGCCGCCGGCGCGGTGGCCTCAAACCCCGCGCCGGCGCACGCCTACGCGAACTGGCTCCTGTAGAGCTCCGCGTACATGCCGCCCTTGGCCAGCAGCTCGCGATGGTTGCCCTTCTCCACGATGCTGCCGTGGTCCATCACCAGGATGAGGTCCGCGTCCACGATCGTCGAGAGCCTGTGCGCGATCACGAAGCTCGTGCGGTCCTCCATGATGGCCTCCATCGCGCGCGTGATGTACTGCTCCGTGCGGGTGTCCACGCTCGACGTCGCCTCGTCCAGGATGAGGATGGCCGGGTCCATGAGCATGGCCCGCGCGATCGTGAGCAGCTGGCGCTGGCCCTGGCTGATGTTCTCCGCGTCGTTGGAGAGCACGGTGTCGTAGCCGTCGGGCAGCGTGCGGACGAAGTAGTCCACGTGCGCCGCGCGAGCCGCCGCCTCGACGTCCTCGCGGGTGGCGTCGCTCTTGCCGTAGGCGATGTTCTGGGCAATGGTTCCCTCGAACAGCCACGCGTCCTGCAGCACCATGCCAAACTGGCGGCGCAGGTCGGCGCGGGCGAGGCGCCTCGTGTCGATGCCGTCGAGCGTGATGCGCCCGCCGTCCACCTCGTAGAAGCGCATGAGCAGGTTGATGAGGGTCGTCTTGCCGGCACCCGTCTGGCCCACGATCGCGACCTTCTGTCCGGGCTCCGCCACGAAGCTGACGTCCGACATGAGGGGCTTGTCAGGCGAGTAGCCAAAGCGTACGTGCTCGAAGGCGACGCGGCCGCGCACGTGCTCGGGAAGGCGGGCCGGCTGCTCCGGGTCGGGAACGACCTCCTCCTCGTCCAGCAGGCGGAAGACGCGCTCCGCCGCCGCGAGGGCGCCCTGCAGCATGTTCACCGTGAGCGAGAGCTGCGTGACGGGCTCGGACGCCTTGAAGACGTACTGGAAGAACGCCTGGAACGTGCCGATGGTAAGGCGGCCCGCCACGAGCATGCCGCCCGCGAGGACGCCACAGATGACCTGCGAGAGCCTCGTAAGGAAGCGGATGGCGGGAGAGATGGCGTTGGTGAGGAAGTCCGCACGGGCGCTCACGAGCGCAAGCTCCTGTGCGTCCGCCTCGATCTGCTCGAGGCTCGCCCGCTCGCGGCCGAACGCCTTCACGACGGTGCGACCGCTGTATGCCTCCTCCACCCTGCCGGTGAGGCGTCCCAGGACCTCCTGGCGCCTGCCGGCCACCACGAGCGTCCTCCCCGCCACCACGCGGGTGAGCAGGAGCGAGGCCGCGATGAACACGGTGAAGATCGAGGCGAGAAGGACGTCCATGCGGAACATGATGATGAGTGCGCCCACGAGGGTGACTGCCGAGATGATGATTTGCAGGAGTCCGCGCTGGAGCACCTCGCTCACCTTGTCCAGGTCGTTCGTCGCGCGGCTGATCGTGTCGCCCGGCTTGTGCGCGTCAAAGTAACGCAGCGGGAGGCGCCCCACCTTCGCGGAGATGTCCTTGCGCAACCTCAGGTTGAGCCGCTCGGCGAAGCTCGCCATGACGAGCGACTGCGTGCTGTAGAAGACCCAGGCGAGCATCCAGATGCCGAGGTAGACGAGGAGCTCTCGGCCGCCGTCGTCGAGCGTGACCACGAACGGCTCGCCCTTCGCGAACGCCGCCTGGATGTTCTTCCACAGGAGGTCTATCAGGTGTGCCGAGTACAGCGGCGTGATGAGGTCGCACGTCACGTAGAGGATGGCGGCAATCGTCGCCACGACCACGCGCCAGCGCAGGCCACGCGCCGAGGCCCAAAGCCTGCGTGCAGTCAGCAGACCGTTCTCAGGCACCTCAAGCTCGTCCTTCTCGTCCCGTGCGTCCTTCTTGTCCCTATCGGCCATCTTCCACACCTCCCCTTTCCTGCGACCTTGCGATTGCCTGATACGTCGGGCAAATCCTCATGAGCTCGTCGTGGGTGCCGAGGCCCACGACCCTGCCCTCGTCAAGCACGACGATCTGCGCTGCGTCGCGAATGGTGCTCACGCGCTGCGCGATGATCACGACGGCGGCGTCCGCGAGCTCGTCCTTTAGCGCGTGCCGCAAGAGGGCGTCCGTCTTGAAGTCGAGCGCGCTGAACGAGTCGTCGAACACGTAGAGGTCCGCCTTGCGCACGAGCGCCCTCGCGATGGCGAGGCGCTGGCGCTGGCCGCCGCTGAAGTTCGACCCTCCCTGCGCCACCGGAGCGGCTAGCCCCTCGGGAAGGTCGCGCACGAACCCGCCTTGGGCGACGTCAAGCGCATGCCAGAGCCGCTCCTCGTCCGCCGAGTCGTCACCATCACGAAGGTTCGAGGCAACGGTGCCGGAGAAGAGCCAGGCCTTCTGCGGCACGTAGCCGATGCGGGCACGAAGGTCCGCCCGCCTGACCCCCCGCACGTCGGCCCCCATGAACGAGAGGCTGCCCGACGTCACGTCATGGAAGCGAAGGAGAAGCTTCGCGATGGTTGACTTACCCGAGCCGGTGTTGCCGATCACGGCCGTGACCTCGCCGCGCCTCACACGGAAGTCGACGTCGTGCAGGGTCTCCTCGTCGGCATCGGCGTAGCGGAAACCCACGTGGTCGAAGCTCGCGACGACGTCGCCGCGCGTGGCGGCACCCGTCCCGATGGCCTTCGGCTCCTCTGGGTCAGCCACCGACGGGACCGCCTCGAGGACCTCCGTCGCACGGGTGAGGCACGCCATCGCCCTTGGCAGCTGCAGAATCGCGAACTGCCCCATCATCATGAAGAACATGATGATCATGGCGTACTCGACCAGCGCCGATATCGACCCGATCTGCATGGCGTGCGCGCCGACGCGGTCGGCGCCAAGCCATATCACGAGGACCTCGACCAGGTTCATGAGGAAGAACGTGGCGCAGTCCGCCGTGGCGAACACCATGTTCACGCGGATGGCGTTCCTGGCATAGTCCTCGAAGGTCTGGTCGAGGCCACGCCTTGCGTCCTCCTCCTTCCCGAAGGCGCGGATGACGCGCACGCCGGTGATGTGCTCGCGCAGGCGGGTGTTCATGCGGTCGACGAACCCCTGCATGATGAGGAAGATCGGGGCGGACTTCCGCACGGCGGCAACCATGATCAGGCTCATGACCACGCTGATGGAGAGAAGCAGCCATCCCATCTGGTAGTCGACCCCAAACGCGAGAACAACGGAGACCACGCAGATGATGGGAACCGGCGCGAGCATGATGAACGTCATGAGGAACGTCTGTTGCACCACGTTGGCGTCGGACAGGGTGCGCGTGATCATCGATCCCGTGCCGAACTGCCCAAAGTCGAAGCCGCTGAGCTCGAGCGACTTGCGATACACGGCGACGCGCATGTCGCGGCCGATGTTCGCCGCCAGACGCGACGCCAGGTAGAACGATATGATGCAACCGCCCGACCCGATGACCGACGCTGCGAGCATCCTCAGCCCGTGCGAGAGGATCTCCGGAGAGCCCTTGGTGGAGATTGCGGCATTGATGAGCGCCGAGAGCTCGGTCGGCACGTACAGCGTTCCGACAATGTCGCACAGCAGCATGAGCAGGGTGACAACGCACATGCCCTTGTAGGGAGAGAGGAGCCTGAGCAGGAGCCTTGCCGACTGCGACTTGCTGTAGTCGCGCTCCACGCCCTTCTCGCCCGCTTTGTTCTTCTTCATCTCTTGTCTCCCCCCTGCTCCCGCGTTTCTTCTGGACTCGCCGCGCTATCTTCGCCGCGGCTTCGTATGATCTGGCCCATCTCGAAGTCGATCGCATCGACGTACTTCCGGACGAGCCGGACGAACTCCAAACGCTCGTCCTTGCCGAGCGACGCGAACGCACGCTCCTCGGCCTCCATGGCGGGGCTCACGTTGTCATCGCAGAAGAGCCTCCCGAGCTCCGTGAGCTTGACAAGCTTTGCATGACGGCCGTCGTCGGTCGGGACGAGTCGCACGTAGCCGCGCCTCTCGAGCGACTTGACGGCCGAGTTCACCGTCTGTCGCGACATCGTCATGTCGTCCGCGATCTGCGCCTGGGTGGCACCGCCGTGCGTGACGACGGAGACGAGCGACCAATATGCCGCCATGGACAGCCCACACCCCCGCGACACCTCGTAGTAGAGGCGATCGGACTCGCGGAACAAGGCATCTATGGAACGGGCGCTCAGCGAGTCACCCGTGTCGCTCCCACAACTCGCTCCGTCGCGTCGGCGCTCGCCGGCCACACCGTTCGTAAGACCCATGGTCGAACCCTCATAAAATCCGAATTCGGATAATTCCGCTTGATGATAATCCGAATTCGGACAATATGCAAGGCTGCACGAGAGGCTGGATTACGACCACACCGCCATCGCCACGGTCGCGACGGTGATGATCGCAAGGCCCAGGAGCGACCGCTTGGTGTATCGCTCGTGGAACACGACGGCCGCAAACGCCATGGACACCAGAATCGAGAGCTTGTCGATTGGCACGACGACGCTCACCTGGCCGTTCTGGATCGCAAAGTAGTAGCAGAGCCAACTTGCTCCCGTAGCGATTCCCGAGAGGCAGATGAAGCCAAGCTCCTTGGCATCCAGGACGCGCGGGTTTACCTGGTCGAGCTTTCCGCGCATGCCAACCACAAGCCATGCCATCACGAGCACGAAGCAGGTCCTGATTGCGGTCGCGAGGTTGGAGGGAACCCCCGCGATGCCCACCTTCGCGAGGATGGAGGTCAACGCCGCGAAGACGGCTGAGGCTACGGCATAGGCCAGGTACGTGTGACCCTTTGCGGTCGTGGCGTCATCCTCGGCACCAGCCTTGTGCTGGACCATGAGGAGCGTTCCCACGAGAATCGCCGCGGAGCCAACCAGCTTGACGGGAAGGTTGCTGTCCTCGCCAAACAGCACGATCGCAAGGAGAATCGTGAGCACGGAAGACGTCTTGTCGATGGGGACGACCTTGTTCACGTCGCCCATTGAGAGTGCCTTGAAGTAGCAGATCCAGCTCGCGCCCGTGGCGATGCCCGAGAGGGCGAGAAATGCCCAGGACTCCGCCGTCACGCCGACAATGGCCCCGATCTGTCCCGTGATGGCCGCCATGAGCCACGAGAACACGAGCACGACTATGGTACGTATCGCCGTCGCGACGTCCGAATCGGTCTTGTTGATTCCAAGCTTTGCGAGAATCGACGTCACGCCGGCAAAGAACGCCGAGCCAATCGCTGCGACAATCCACATGGGTTTCCTCCTGAAATCAGCTATCGACCGTAGGACCAGCCCGCTCCGAGGACGCCCTCCTCCTGCGCGGTCAGCTCGTCGCTCACCTTGAGCGTGTGCCTGTTCACGAGCGACTGCTTCCAACCATAGGAGAGCTGGCCAACACTTACGTCGAACACCACGTGCCCAAATGCGTTCACGACCTTCGTTCCCGTCTCCATGGTACGCACCCTACGGAAATCCGAGGTGTATCCCTTGTGCACGTGACCGTGCACAAGGTACTGCGGGTGCCACCTCTCAGCCATCTCTCCCAGGCTCTCGAAGCCCTGATGGGGAATGTCATCCAGGTCGCCAACGCCCCTCACGGGAGCGTGGCAGAGCATGAGGTCGACTCCGCCGAGCATTCTCACCTGCCTGGAGACCTTGCGGATGCGTCGGCTCATCTGGCGCTCGGTGTACATGTACGTTCCCTCTCGATAGCGCCTCGACCCGCCGAGACCCACAATCCGGAGTCCGCGATACACATAGGCAGCATCATCCACGCAGATGCAGCCCAGCGGGGGGTTGCGCACGTACTTCTCGTCGTGGTTGCCATGTACGTACAGGAGCGGCTTGTTGATGATGGTGACGAGAAATTCGAGGTAGTCCGCGTCCAAATCACCCGCGGCAAGAATGAGGTCGACGTCGGAGAATCGCTCGGCTACGTTTCCGCTCCAGAGCGCCCTCTCCTCGACGTCTGCGACGGCAAGGATTCTCAGGCTCGAATCACTCATCGGCCTCGTCTCCCCTCATGCCGCTCACGTCGTAAAGCGTAGTAAGGTCCGACGGCAGCTCGCCATCGACATTTTCGGCCAGCCAGTCCATAGAGACGATCTGGTTGCTCGTCAACGATGCCGCTCCCTCGGAGCTCACGATTCCGTTCTTGCTCACGAGCTCCCCCGTGAACGGCCCGAGGGATCCAGACTTGATTCCACGCTTTAGCAAATCGACCAGCTTCCTCGCGCCATGCGGAAGGTCCTTCGAGAGCTTGAGGTCGATCACGCCCGAAGACATGCCATACCAGTACGTGACGGCGCGCATGTCCCGATCAGCCTCGGCGGGTTCGGAAGACGTCACGCTCGGAAGCCCGCCCGCCAGCATGCTCCCCACGATGAGCTGGTAGTACCTCCCCCAATTCCATGTCGGCACGGCAAGGTTGCGCACCCGCCCGTCCACCACCTTGTAAAGCCCGTAGGCAAGCGGGTCGTCGAACGGCGGCGTCACGTCCGAACCGCAAATCGTCGTGATCCCACGCGAGACGAGACGGTCGATGTCGCTGTCCTCACGTCTCCGTGCCCAGTCGAGCACGACGCGCGCACGCGGGTCACAGATGGCGACGCCCTCCGCAAACGCATTGATCTCCGCAATCGAGCCATAAAGGGGAAGGTGGGCCCTGTACGCGACGACGTGGTCGTCCGCCATGCTCGCCGCAAGTGCACCGGCAATGAACTTCGCCTCGTACATGCGCCCATAGTACGAGCGCACAAGGCCGTGCGGCAGGTTCACCGAGCAGTTGAGAAAGTGCATCTGCGGGAATTCTGCCGCAGCCCTGACCGTCATGTCCATGAGCTCGGGCGAGCAGGAGAAGAACACGACCGCGCCCTTTGTCTGCGCATCGGAGACCGCGGACACGAAGGTCTCCTCTTCGGCACAGCCCTCGTAGGCGAGGGTCCTGACGACCCCGCCGTAGCGCTCCTCGAGAACGCGCCTGCCATCGTCGTGGGCGCGCGACCAGTAGGAGTCGGCCAGACTCCCAGGGTACGCGAATGCCACCAGAAGTGGTTGCTGAGTTGTATATTGCCTCCGGGCGACGAACGGGGACGTTCCGGAAACGCCTGTGGTAGGTTCGCTCACAAGCAGCGTCTCGCTCCCCGAGCTGCTGGCAGCTAGTTCCGCCCAGACCTTCAGAAGCCTGTCACGCATCACGGAGGCTGGGGTCTCGCGAAGGTTGCTCGAACCGAAGATGTCCATGTAGATGAGAAACGCGTCCCCAGCCGTGATGTCGAGATGAGAGCCGCCCGCCTTCATGTAGATGGACTTGAAGAAGAGGTAGGACGACTGCAGGTTGCGGACGACGTCCTCGGGCCACGGTTCTCCGAGACGCTGGCCGAGGTGGCGCGCAAGTCTCTCGTACGACCCAGGATGCGAGAACTCTATCTCGTAGGTCGGTGCGGACCGCCAGAACTCGAGGAACTCGTCGTATTGGTCAATTTCCAGAGACTGGTCTACACCGGCTTCGTCACGATGACCGGCACCGCTTGCCTTGGCTGGAGCGTTTGAGTCCGTCCGCACCGCAGAGGGGAGAATCCTCGTGACGTCCGCCTCTATGGACGGAGACTCGAGGTACTTGAGTACCGACGTTCGCTTGTTTCCCTCCTCGACATAAAAGCGATGCAGGTACTCGTAGACCTTGATTGGGTCACGGAACCCTTCCTCCATCTGCGCGTCATAGAGGTGGGACCATTTGGTCGCAAACTCGGTCTTGGGACCGAGCACGGGCATGAAGGACCGCGAGAACGCATCCCGTCGACCGGCGGTGCGCGTCCCTATGACCATCTCCAGCGGAATCTGCATTACGCCGAGATGGACTTGGGAGAGCGTCTGCACGTTTGGCACGAGCTCCTCGAGAACGGGAGGATGGGGATACCTGCCAGACGACACGTCGCGCTTGCTGTCGCGGACGCCAAGCTTCTGCGCCTTCTTGTAGTCCTCGATCATGGTCGACACCCTCCATCCTACCGTCACCCGAACACGGGACCGCCACTCATACGGGGCGCATATACGATAGCGCACGCCCTGCCGTAGGCGAACGAGTCCAGGCGCTTCCTTACCTAGCCAAGCTCGATATGGGCACGAGAGCCATTGCGCGTTGACTCCACGACAATCTTTCTTTCGATTGACTCCTGCAGCTCTTCGACGTGACTGATGATTCCCACGAGCTTGTTGGACCCTGACAGGTCGGACAGCGTTCGCACCGCTAGGCCAAGCGACTCCTCGTCCAGCGTACCGAAGCCCTCGTCCACGAACATGGCGTCCAGGCGGACTCCGCCGGCGCTCGCCTGCACGACGTCAGACAGACCAAGGGCCAGCGACAGCGACGCCTTGAACGACTCCCCGCCGGACAGCGTCGAAGCCGGTCGAGGCTTGCCCGTAAAGGTGTCACGCACGTCGAGGTCAAGCCCCGACTGCGCCGCGCCGACCCGCTGCCCCTTGTGGCGCTCGAGCTCGAACCTGCCGTTCGTCATCACGTCGAGCCTTCGGTTTGCCGCAGCTATCACCCGATCGAACCATCGTGCCTGTAGGTACGTCTCGAAGCTGATCCGCTCCTTGCCCGCGAGCTTCCCAAGGGCCGTGTTGGCAAGGGCGCTTACCTCCCCATAGCTCTCGGACACCTCCCCATAGCTCGCCTGGAGGTCTTCGAGCCTCCTCCCAACCTCGCGGTTGGACTTGCGCCTGGCCTCTGCCGCCGAAGTCCTTTCCTGCAGTCCCCCTCGTTCCCCTTCGAGCTCGGAGGCCTTGGACGCGAGTTCCTCGGAATTCGCGCTCAGTCCGTCGCTGAGCGTGGCGAGTTGCTGCTCGAGCGTCTTCAATGTGGCACGCTTCGCCTCGGTATCCCTCTTTGCGGACTCAAGCGCCGCCTGCGCCGCAGCCGTTCCCGAGACGATCTTCGAGTGCGCATCGTCGAGTTCCCTTGCCTTGAGCTCTGCGTCGCGTCTGCTTCTCAGGCTTAGTCCCTGCGCGAACGCCTGTGCCTTTGCCTCGAGCCTCGAGAGGTTGTTCCCCGCCGCGGACTCCTCGGACCTGGCTGTCTCCAGGCGTGTCTCGGCATCCTTGGCGGCTGCGGTAAGCCCCTGCACCCCTCTGTCGAGTTCCTCGCATTCCTCCACCATGGTCTGGAGGCGCTTCTCCTCCATCTCCTCCCTGGCCAGGGTCCTCTTGGCAGAGTCGAGCCTCGCCCTCGCCTCCGAAGCGTCCTCGACCTCGACGGTCCGCCTGAACTCCCGCAGCGAGACGCTCGCCTGCCCCAGGTGCGCGTCCGCCTCAGACTTGGCCGATTGCGCGACATCAATGGCCTTCCGCGCATCCTCGAGCTCTGCGCGTGCGACTTTCAGAGCCTTTCTGGCGCTCTCGAGCGACTTGGAATCATCGTCGGCCGAGATGCGTTCAGCCTCGGCGTCAACTCTCCTGGCTTCCAAATCTGAGATTCTGCTTGAGACGGCTTCGGCATCCCCCTCCGTCTGCGTCAGGCGTTCAAGCTCTGCCTTCGCAGATGACAGGAGCGCTCCCGCCTTCGATGTGGACGAGGACGTCTCCTCGAGTTGCTTTCGCGCGGCTTCCGCTGCCTCGCGGCTGGACCTCACCTCGTCCTGCGTCGGGACGTCCCCTGCGAGGCGCGCAAGGGACGGATGCACTGTCGACCCGCACACGGGGCATGCCTGTCCATCGGCAAGCCCACTCGCCATAATTCCAGCCTGACCGTCGAAGAAGGCCCGCTCCATGTGTGCATAGATCTGCTGAGCATCGTTGAACGCATCGCCCGCATTTCTCTGCTCATGACTCGCAGTCTCCCACGCCTGCCTTGCGCTCTCGACGTCCTCCTCCCTCGACCTGATCTTCGAGAGCGTCTGCGCCTCCTGCCGCACGAGTCGCTTCAGCTCCGCAAGCGATGCCTCTGCGCGGGCTAGTCGCTCCGGCGCATCAGAGAGCCTCGTCACACTTGAATCAAGATCACGAACGGTTCGCTCGACCTCACTGAGTTCCTCGTCCCTGGCCTCGAGTCGCCTGGCGGCACCGTTCGCGAGGTCCGTCGCCACGGCAACCTCTCCCTCGCGACGCTCGAGCTCCTGGCAGTCGGATACCGCCTTTTTCGCCAGCTCAAGGGAGCGCTGCGCCTCCGCCCTCGCGGTACGGACACGCTCGAGCTCCGCTGCCGCACCAGAGAGCTGTTCCCTGCGGTCTCTGGCCGCCTCGAGCCTTGACGTTGCCTCGTCGCGCTCTCGCTGCGCCTTGTCACGCGAGGACGACGCCTCGTCAAGAGCGCGGCGCCCGCTGGTAACCCGGTCGCGCAACTGGTCAAGCTCCGCATAGCGCGGCAGCTCGCCCCTGATCACGGCGACCCTGGCGGCAAGAGACTGGGCCTCTGGCTCGCGCGCCTCCCATTCCGCAAGCTCGCGCCTCCTCTTGCCGGCAAGCCCCTCCGCGACGGCGAGCGCGTCCCTCTGCGCCTTGATGTCCCTGCGCGTCACATCGACCTGTCGCGCACGCTCGATCAGGACGTTTACCTTGTCCTGCTCTGCTCGCACCTCGCCCAGCTTCGCTTCAAGCGAGGAAAGGAGGTTTCCGTCGTATTCGTCCTGGGCCGCGAGAAGTGACAGGAGCGAGTCGACGTCCGGCACTTCCGAGTCCTGGGCATGGGCGAGAGCCTCGGCGCGACCCTCGTCCCCCTCGACCGCAATCACGCCCATCACGCCGCGCACGTTCTCGAGAATGGAGCGGCTCTTCTCCTCCAGCTTCTTGCGGCGTCCCTCGAGGGCGCGCTCGAAGCTGAGGTAGGGAGCCGTGCCAAAGAGCTTGCGCAGGATCTCGGAGCGCTCCTTGGTGTCCGCCGCAAGCAGGCGGCGGAAGTCGCCCTGGGCAATCATCACGATCTGCGAGAACTGGTTGCGGTCGATGCCAAGGAGCTCGCGGACCCGATCGTTCACGGCGGTGGGTCGGTTCACGGGCTTCTTGTCCGGATGGGAGAGGTCCTCGAGGGTCGCGTCAGGGCTCTCCGTCGTGACGCCCTCGCCGCGCAGCTTCGGGCGCTCGTAGGCGGGGTTGCGACGGACGCGGTAGCGGTTCCCGTTGTGCTCGAACTCCAGCTCGACGAAGGTCTTCACGTCCGGCGCGGCAAAGTCGCTCCTGAGGTTCCTTGACTGTCGGTACTCGCCGCTCGGCCTGTCGAACAGCGCGAACGATATCGCGTCGAAGATCGTGGTCTTGCCGGCACCGGTGTCGCCGCAGATCAGGTAGATGCCCGACGTCCCGAGCTGCGAGAAGTCGATCGTCACCTCGTCGGCGTAGGGGCCGAAGGCGGACATGGTCAGCTTGAGCGGTCTCATCTACATCGCCTCGATTCCCTTGAGCTCCTCGCGGACGATCTTTTGCTGCGCCTCGCTGAGTGGCATACCGTTCTGCTCCTCGTAGAAGCGCGAGAAGAGCTCGAGCGGCGAGGCCTCGGCGGGTGCGTCCACGACGTCCGTGCGCACGCCGGCGGCGCGCGTGCGGGCGTTGTCGTAGGTGATGCTCATGACGTTTTGGTAGGCGTCACGCAGGCGCGCCATCGCGTTAACCTCCACATTCTCGTCCGTGAGGACGACGTGCAGGTAGTCGCTCGCATCCTGAGCGCCCACGACCGCAGGTGAGAGGAGCTTGTCTATGGGACCGCGAATCCTCCGCAGGTCGTGCAGCGGCTGGACCGGCAGGAGCTCGATCGTCGGCTCATCCCCCTTCCGCCCGAGCGTGACCAGGGGCATGGACTTGTCGTAGTCAGCCTCCGAGAGCGAGTACTTGAGGAGCGACCCCGCGTAGCGCACGGAGTCGCGACCGACGCGCTGCGGCCGGTGGATGTGGCCGAGGGCCACGTAGTCGAAGGGGTCGAACACGCTCGCGTCCACGTTGTCGAGCCCGCCGACCGAGACCTCGGAGTCGCTGCGCTCCACCGTGCAGCCGGCAGCCGTCACGAATTGGTGGACGACGGCGACGTTCCTGGCGCCCTCATCCAGCGGCAGGGACTCCACGAGCGAGCGGAACGCATCCGTGTAGCCGTCCGTCTTGGCATCGGGCAGGAAGTGCCTGATGGTGGCCGGGTGGAGGTAGGGGATGGGCCATATGCAGACGGGACCGAACTCGTCCTCGAGCACGACGGGCTCGATGTGGCCGTCGAACGCCGGCGCCATGTGCACGCCCTCCCGCGCGAGGAGGCTCCCCGCGTAGGCGACGCGCTCCGCGGAGTCGTGGTTGCCGGGAATGACGACGGCCGGCACGCCCGTGGCGGCGACGCCCGAGAGGAACCAGTCCACGAGGGCCACCGCCTCGGAGCTTGGCTGGGACTTGTCGTACAGGTCCCCCGCGACGAGCAGCGCGTCGACCGTGCCGCCAGACAGCAGGTCGAGCACCTGCGAGAGCGCATGGCGCTGGTCCTCGAGCATGGGGAAGTCGCACACGCGCTTGCCCACGTGAAGGTCCGCAAGATGAAGCAGCCTCAACGGCACCACCCCCGACTCCGGCGCCCGCGCGCCGCGCGGGCGATTTGGCTGTCTGACGATTCTATCATGCCATGCGTACGTTTGTTCGATAAAGTTGGCACGTTCTTCTCGCCCGAAAGGCAGCCGCAAGACTGGCGGCCGGGGCGATTCTGCTCGTAACGAGGGATTTACCGCAGCGGCAGGTCAGAGGCGGCGGGCGGGGGCTATCATTGGGGGCGCAACCCCCACACGTCCCAAGAGAAGGGCAAGCAATGGTCTCACGTGTGTACGTAGAGAAGAAGCCGGGCTTTGACGTCGAGGCGCAGCAGCTCGGGCACGAGCTCCGCCACACCCTCGGAATCAAGGGCCTGAAGGACCTCCGGATCGTGAACCGCTACGACGTAGAGGGAATCTCGAAGTCCCTCTTCGAGCAGTGCATCCCCACCGTGTTCAGCGAGCCGCAGTCCGACGTCGCGACGACGCGCCGTCCCGCCGCGAAGGGAGCGAAGGTCTTTGCCGTGGAGTTCCTGCCCGGCCAGTTTGACCAGCGCGCCAACTCCGCAAGCGAGTGCATCCAGCTCATCAGCCAGGGCGAGCGCCCGCAGGTGGCCTCCGCAAAGCTCTACTACCTGGGCGGCAAGCTGTCCGACGCCGACGTCGAGGCCATCAAGCACTACGTGATCAACCCGGTCGAGGCGCGCGAGGCGTCGCTCGCGACCCGCAAGACCCTCAAGGTCGACTACCCCAAGCCCGAGATGGTCGAGACGCTGACCGGCTTTGGCAAGCTCACCAAGAAGCAGCTGCAGGACTTTATCGACGAGCGCGGCCTGGCCATGGACCTTGCCGACATCAAGTTCTGCCAGGACTACTTCAAGGGCGAGAAGCGCGACCCCACGATCACCGAGATCAGGATGATCGACACCTACTGGTCCGACCACTGCCGCCACACCACCTTTGGCACGCAGCTCGAGAACGTGAAGATCGACGACGCCGTGGTCGAGGCGGCCTTCAAGCGCTACCTCGAGGTGCGTCACGAGCTCGGCCGCGACAAGAAGCCCGTCTGCCTTATGGACATGGGCACCATCGGCGCGAAGTACCTCAAGAGCAAGGGCATCCTCAAGAACCTGGACGAGTCCGAGGAGATCAACGCCTGCACCGTCAAGGTGAAGGTGGACGTCAACGGCAAGGACGAGGACTGGCTCTTCCTCTTCAAGAACGAGACGCACAACCACCCGACCGAGATCGAGCCGTTTGGCGGCGCGGCCACGTGCATCGGCGGCGCCATCCGCGACCCGCTGTCCGGCCGCAGCTACGTGTACCAGGCCATGCGCGTGACCGGCGCCGGCGACCCCACCGTCCCCGTGAGCCAGACGCTCAAGGGCAAGCTGCCGCAGCGCAAGATCGTGCGCACGGCCGCCGCGGGCTACAGCTCCTACGGCAACCAGATCGGCCTCGCGACCGGCCAGGTGAACGAGCTCTACCACCCGGGCTACGTCGCCAAGCGCATGGAGATCGGCGCCGTTGTGGGCGCGACCCCCGCGAGCCACGTGCGCCGCGAGTGCCCCGCGCCGGGCGACAAGATCATCCTGCTGGGCGGACGCACCGGCCGTGACGGCATCGGCGGCGCCACCGGCAGCTCCAAGGCGCACAACGTGGAGTCGCTCGAGAAGGACGGGGCCGAGGTGCAGAAGGGCAACGCCCCGACCGAGCGCAAGCTCCAGCGCCTGTTCCGCCGCGAGGACGCCTGCCGCCTGATCAAGCGCTGCAACGACTTTGGCGCCGGCGGCGTGTCCGTCGCCATCGGCGAGCTGGCCGACGGCCTCTACATCGACCTCAACAAGGTCCCCAAGAAGTACGAGGGGCTCGACGGCACGGAGCTCGCCATCAGTGAGTCCCAGGAGCGCATGGCCGTGGCCCTCGCACCCGAGGACGTGGACGAGTTCATGCGCTACGCGCATGAGGAGAACCTCGAGGCGACCGTCGTGGCCGAGGTGACCAAGGAGCCGCGACTGCGCATGGTGTGGGACGGCGAGACGATCTGCGACGTGAGCCGTGAGTTCCTCTCGTCCAACGGAGCGCCCAAGCACCAGGACGTCCACGTCGAGGCGCAGGGCAGCTACCAGCCGGACTTCAAGGGCGATGACCTTTCCCAGAAGATGCACTCGCTCGTGACCGACCTCAACGTGGCCTCCAACAAGGGGCTTTCCGAGCGCTTTGACTCCACCATCGGCGCGGCGACGGTCCTCATGCCGTTTGGCGGAAAGTACCAGCTCACGCCGTCCATGGCGATGGTCGCGAAGCTGCCCGTGTTTGGCGAGACCACCACGGTGTCCGGCATGGCGTGGGGCTTCAACCCCTACCTCATGAGCGAGAACCAGTTCACGGGCGCCTACCTTTCCGTCGTGGAGTCCGTCTGCAAGCTCGCCGCGGCCGGCATCGACCGCAAGGCCATGTACCTCACGTTCCAGGAGTACTTCGAGAAGCTCCGCGACGTGCCCGAGCGCTGGGGCAAGCCCACCGCGGCCGTCCTGGGCGCGCTCATGGCGCAGCTCGACCTGGGCATCGGCTCCATCGGCGGCAAGGACTCCATGTCCGGCTCGTTCGAGAACCTCGACGTGCCGCCCACCCTGGTCTCCTTCGCCACGGGCCTCGGCAAGCTCGACCGCATCGTGTCGCCCGAGTTCAAGCACACCAACAGCTTCCTGTGGCTCGTGAGCCCCAAGTACCAGTCCGACGGCGTCACGCCCGAGCCGCAGAGCCTGCTCAAGGTGCTCGACTTCATCCAGGAGCACATCGGCTACGGCGTGATCCTTTCCGCCTCGACCCCCGGCTACGGCTGCCTGGCCGAGCAGCTCTTCAAGAGCGCCGTGGGCAACCGCATCGGCTTTGGCCTCGTGAACGAGTTCCCGCTCGAGAGGCTCTTCAGCCTCGCGTACGGCAGCTTCGTGATCGAGGTGGACGACGGCACGTTCATCCCCACGGACCGCGAGGGATTTGACGTACAGTACCTTGGCGGCACCTCCGCCGAGTACAAGATGTGGGCCGCGGGCCAGGAGCTCGACCTCGCAGAGCTGCAGGAGGCCTGGGAGGAGGGCATCGAGTCCGTCTTCCCGTACCGCCAGAAGGGCGACGCCGTCAAGGCCGAGACCTTCGACGTGGCCGAGAAGGGCGTCTCTCGCCCGGCGCCGCTCGTCAAGGTCCCGAGGCCGCGCGTGGTGATCCCCGTGTTCCCGGGCAACAACTGCGAGTACGACTCCGCAGCCGCCTTCGAGCGCGTGGGCGCCGAGGCCAAGACCTTCATCATCAACAACCTCACGCCCGAGGCCGTCGCCGAGAGCACCAAGGCCTTTGTGGAGGAGGTCAACAAGAGCCAGATCATCATGATCCCCGGCGGCTTCAGCGGCGGCGACGAGCCCGACGGCTCGGCCAAGTTCATCACGGCGTTCTTCCGCGCGCCGCAGGTGACCGAGGCCGTGCGCGACCTGCTCCAGAAGCGCGACGGCCTGATGCTGGGCATCTGCAACGGCTTCCAGGCGCTGGTCAAGCTGGGACTCGTCCCGTTTGGCGACATCCGTCCCATGGACGAGAAGTGCCCCACCCTCACCTTCAACACCATCGGACGCCACCAGAGCAGGCTCGTCCGCACCCGCGTGGCCTCGAACCTCTCGCCCTGGCTGTCCCAGGTGCCCGTGGGCGAGGTCGACACCATCGCCATCAGCCACGGCGAGGGCCGCTTTGTGGCCTCCGACGAGCTGCTTGCCCAGATGGCCGCGGCCGGCCAGATCGCCACGCAGTACGTGGACGAGGACGGCGTGCCGTCCATGGACCTGGACGTGAACCCCAACGGCTCCGTCCTCGCGATCGAGGGCATCACGAGCCCCGACGGTCGCGTGCTCGGCAAGATGGGCCACACGGAGCGCTCCGGCAAGGGCCTGTACCAGAACGTCCCGGGCAACAAGTACCAGAAGCTCTTCGAGGGAGGCGTCGCCTACTTCAAGTAGGCGCTCCCGGCCGCGCGGGTCACGCGGCGCAGAGAGATGCAACCAACGGGGTCGGATGCGAGCGCGTCCGGCCCCGTTCTTCTCGCCCGCGAACATAGCTATTGTCTATGGATATGACTAGATAACGCATAGTTTTCTATCGAAAACGTCACGGCCATACTGGTACGCGCCGGGCGAGAAGAACCGCCCACCCGGCCCAAAGCCAACCTCCAGACGAAGGGTCCCGTCATGCCGTACACGCACAACTCCCCGTTCCGCTTCGACGTCGTCGGAAGCTTCCTCAGGCCGGACGTCCTCAAGCAGGCCCGCGCGGACCACGCCGCCGGGCTCATTTCTGACGAGCAGCTCACCACCGTGGAGAACGAGGCCATCCGCGACCTTGTGCAGAAGCAGAAGGAGGCCGGCCTGCACGTCATCACGGACGGCGAGTTCCGCCGCAGCTATTGGCACCTCGACTTCATGTGGGGGCTCGGCGGGATCGAGCGCCGCGCCAGCCGCGAGGGCTACAGGTTCCACGACGAGGAGACCACGGCCGACACCGCCGTCGTGGTGGGAAAGATTGACGGTAGGAACCACCCCTTCGTGCGGCACTACAAGTTCGTGAAGGCGCTCGAGAGCGAGGGCAACGTGGCCAAGCAGACCATCCCCGCGCCCATCCAGACCTACAGCGAGGTCATCCTGGACCGCACGGACGGACAGGTGGAGAGCCTGCGGAGCGTCTATCCCACCAACGAGGAGCTCGCGGCCGACATCGCGGCCGCCTACCGCACCGTGATTGCCGACCTCTATGCGGCAGGCTGCCGCAACATCCAGTTTGACGACTGCACCTGGGGCATCTACTGCGACCGCGACTTCGTGGCGAAGACCGGCCTCGCCCCCGTGGACATCAAGAAGGTGTGCGAGCTGGGCGTGAGCCTCAACAACGCGGCGCTCGAGGGCAGGCCGGACGACCTCACGGTCACCACGCACGTGTGCCGCGGCAACTACCACTCCACGTACGCCTTCGAGGGCGGCTACGACCCGGTGGCGCCGTACCTGTTTGCCAAGGAGGACGTGGACGCGTTCTACCTGGAGTTCGACACGCCTCGCGCCGGAGGCTTCGAGCCTCTTGCCCACGTGGCGCCCGGCAAGAAGGTCGTGCTCGGCCTCGTGACGTCCAAGCAGCCCGGCCTGGAGGACGAGGACCTGCTCGAGCGCCGCATCCGCGAGGCCGCGCAGTACGTGCCGCTGGAGGACCTCTATCTGTCCCCGCAGTGCGGCTTCGCGAGCTGCGAAATCGGCAACAAGCTGACGGAGGAGGAGCAGTGGGGCAAGGTCGCGCTGGTCAAGCGCGTGGCGCGCAAGGTCTGGGGTGACGAGGACTAAGCCTCCGACGGCTCGCGCCTCCCAAGCGGATACAATCTAGTGCAACGGCGCCTGCGCCCCGGATCGCAGCCCGGTCCGGGGCGCAGGCCACACACGGGAGCGGCCGCGCGGAGGGAGCCAGCTATGGATTTGTCAACAGGTTAGCCAGGCCAACTTCGGCCTTTCCAGCACCTTGACAACCGGATATGGAACGTTGTTTTCCGGCACGAGGGGCCAGGCGGCCGGCGGCCGCCCGTGA